>Ga0209537_1000097_pt1 | contig 96855 bp, 85 predicted proteins | sample BioPla4DNA1_FD_187698 | JGI IMG/M metagenome (GOLD analysis project Ga0209537, IMG submission 187698) | Biogas fermentation microbial communities from Germany - Plant 4 DNA1 (SPAdes) (version 2) | ecosystem: Engineered > Bioreactor > Anaerobic > Digestate | place: Bielefeld, North... | reverse complement strand
TTATAAAGGATTTTTTTTAAAAGTACAAGGCATAATTGACGTTTATGGCAAATTTCTTTTGATTACTTTTGTTTGCTCACTTTTTTGCTACTTGACAGTTAAAATTTATTTTTGTGCAACGTTAATGGTCTTAAGTATATTGTTCAGGATGTACCGGACTTATTTTTTTTTGCAAAAAGGAAAACACTTCGCCCTAGCGAAATAACATAAGGTGAAGAATTTGAGGCAATATTACCATCATGCTGACCGGGAAGGTGTAGCCGTTGGTTGAACGAAAACTATCCGAGATGGAAAACCAGTTTAAGGAACATCGCCTGACGCCGCAGCGAAAACTTGTTTTGGAAATTTTTCTGGAAAACAAAGAGCGGCACCTCAGTGCGGAAGAGGTATACAGGCTTAGCAGGGAAAAGGGAGAAGACATAGGGCTGGCGACCATTTACAGAACGCTGGAGCTGCTGGAGGAGCTGGCGCTTTTACACAAGATGAATTTTGGAGACGGGAGAAGCCGTTATGAGCTCACCCCGCCCAATATGGAGCAAGATCATCATCACCACCACCATCTCGTTTGTCTAAACTGTGCCGAAATTCTTGAGGTGGAAGATGATCTCCTTTATCAGTTGGAAAATGTAGTGGAAAATAAATACCATTTTAGAATTGTTGACCATAATCTGCAATTTTTTGGGTATTGTTCAAAATGTCGGGAAGATGATTCCCGCAAGGAACCATAAGCCGGAAAACGGATAAACTCTCTTTTTTGAGCATCATTCCGAGGTTCCGGCTTTTTGCTTTATTTATAACAACTGTCAAGAGGTTGCTTATTTTTTTAGATTAAAATGACTGAAAATTTTTGCTTGGAAAAACACGCATCTTTCCTTCAAGTCCACCTGAAATGGTGCTATCCTACTGTAAGATGCTTTAACGGCCATTTTCGGTACCCGGCCTGTAAAGGAAGGTTTTACGCGCCTTTTAAACGGCAATAATAAAAATGATTTAGGCATGCGGCTGCATTGGAGTACGGGAGATAATTATTAGCACCGCAGGTTAGGATGATAGCTAATATGCTATAATATTACGGAAATATTACAGACATCCGCCTGACAATCCGGCCCTTGAATAAAAAAAAGGGGGAGGAGTGTATGCAGTGGCCGCAAGTGAAAGGGACTCTCTTGTTGTCCCCGCATAATGATCAGCAGGAAGAAAAAGCACTTGTCCATGCCGCAAGGCTTCTCCGGGAGGGTAATTTGGTGGCCTTCCCTACGGAAACAGTTTATGGCCTGGGGGCGTCCGCCCTTAATCCGGTGGCAGTTGCCGGGATATTTAAAGCTAAGGGAAGGCCCGCGGATAATCCTTTAATTGTACATATTGCCGGAATCGAGCAGGCTTACGCCCTCGCCAGGGAAATTCCCCCCGAAGCAAGCCTTTTAGCCCGCTATTTTTGGCCGGGGCCGCTGACAATGGTTCTTCCTAAACGGCAGATTGTTCCCGATATCACAACGGCAGGCCTCTCTTCGGTAGCGCTGCGGGTTCCCTCCCATCCGCTGGCTTTAAAACTTATTCGTGCAGCGGATATGCCCATCGCTGCTCCAAGCGCCAATATTTCAGGAAGTCCCAGCCCGACTACTGCTGCTCATGTCCTTGCCGATCTGGCCGGCCGCATTGCTGCAGTGCTGGACGGCGGGCCATGTTCTGTAGGGCTTGAATCAACGGTTATCAGCCTGCTTTCATCTCCTCCCGCCTTGCTTCGCCCCGGATGGGTGACCCAGGAAATGGTGGAGCGCGTTTTAAAGCGTCATATTCTCGATCTTTCTAATCTGGGCAGCAGTGAAGGGTCCCAAGAGCCGCCCCCTTCTCCGGGGATGAAGTATAGGCATTATGCCCCGAAAGCCCCCCTTTTCCTGGTGGAGGGGGAAGGTGAGCCGCAGCGCCGGCAATTGCTGGCTTTAACGGAAGGGTTGGCCATGCAGGGGCGCAAGCTAGGTTTGCTTCTTTCCGAGGAATCAAAAAATTATTTTTCCGCTCCTGTCAAAGAAATTCTGGGATCCAGAAATGACCCCGCTACAGTCGCCAGGAGACTTTTTTATGCCCTGCGCAGGATGGATTATCAGAAGGTAGAGGTGATTGTCGCGGAAGGATTTGAGGAGAAGGAGCTGGGAAAAGCAGTAATGAACCGCTTGAGAAAAGCTGCTGCAACAATTATAAGACCTGACGGCAAAGGAGGTTTTTCATGGATAAGAGGGTAGTTCTTCTTTTTGTTTGTAGTGGAAATACCTGTCGCAGCGTAATGGCTGAAGGGCTTTTCACCAAGGTGTGGAGGGAGTCGGGAGAAAAGGAAGTAAACGCCGTAGCGTCTTCTGCAGGAATAGAAACGGTGGACGGTTTGGCTGCAAGCGCAGAAGCGCTGCAGGTCCTCCGGGACGAAGGTGTGGACCTGGCTTATCATCGTTCCAGAATGATAACCGGCTCCCTTGTGGAAGAGGCTGATTACATTTTTACCATGACCCGGAAGCAGAAGGAGATTCTGCTGGAAAGATTCCCCGAATCTAATGGAAAAGCCTGGTTGCTTTCTGACTTTGCCGGCCTCGCTAAAAAAAAGGATATTCCGGATCCCATTGGTCAGGGTCTGGAGCAGTATCGTCTAACGGCCAAAGAAATTGAGACGGCTATCCGGAACATGATTGCGAAATTGAAGCAAAAGCTTGCAAGGGAAAAAGCTGCTCAGGAAAATTAATTCTCCTGCAGGAGATGGGGGAATTGAAGAGAATAATTGTGTATTGTTAAAAGCAAAACGTAAGAGTAAAGGAGAAAGGATAGTGCGCATTGCTCTTGCTTCGGATCATGCAGGGTTTGCCTTAAAAGAAAAAATTAAAACATACTTGGAGGAAAATGGGTATTCTTACCATGATTTTGGCACCTTTAGCCAGGAGCCGGTTGATTATCCCGATTTGGCCTATCTGGCTGCCTCAGCTGTACAAAAAGGAGAATATGACCGGGGCATTCTTGTCTGCGGAACCGGGATCGGGGTTTGTATTGCCGCCAACAAACTGCGGGGGATCAGGGCGGCCCATTGTGGGGAATCCTATTCGGCACGTTGTTCAAGGGAACACAACGACGCCAATATTCTTACCCTTGGTTCCAGAGTAACGGGAGCCGGATTAGCGCTGGAGATTGTCCGGGTTTTTTTGGAAACTCCTTTTGAAGGTGGAAGGCACTCGTTAAGATTGGAAAAAATACAAAAATTGGAGGAAGCATTGAGTTAGTTGCTGCCAGAACTAAAGTTTTCGGTAAGTTATATACAATATCTTAGGAGAATAATACTGAAAAGGGGGTGTAACCCGGCAAGAAACCGGGTTTGATAATGCCCGTAGAAGAGAGCAGTAGCAGTTTAAAATCTTTTGATGCGCAAATTGCCGGAGCTATTGAAGAAGAACAGCGCCGCCAGCAGGAAAAGATTGTTCTCATTGCATCGGAAAATTATGCCAGTAAGGCTGTTCTGGAAGCTCAGGGTTCTGTTTTAACCAATAAATATGCGGAGGGATATCCCGGTAAAAGGTATTACGGGGGCTGTGAATATGTGGATATCGTGGAAGAGCTGGCGCGCAGCAGGGCTCTGGAACTCTTTGGAGCTGAACATGTGAATGTCCAACCCCATGCCGGCGCTATCGCCAATCTGGCAGTTTACCTCGCTGTTTTAAATCCTGGTGATAATGTTCTGGGGATGGACCTCACCCACGGGGGGCATTTGACACACGGCAGCCGTGTCAACATCTCCGGAAAATATTTTAACTTTTATTCTTACGGGGTGGACGAGCGGACAGGGTACATCGATATGGATGAGGTAGAAAGAATTGCCCGGAAGAGCTCTCCCCGCCTAATTATTGCCGGGGCAAGCGCCTATTCCCGGGAGCTCGATTTTGCTGCTTTTGCGAAGATCGCAGAGCAGGTAGGGGCTTACCTAATGGTGGATATGGCCCATATTGCCGGCCTGGTTGCCGCGGGGGTGCATCAGACACCTTTCCCCTATGCCCATTTTGTGACGACGACTACTCATAAAACCCTGCGCGGGCCAAGGGGAGGTATGATTTTTTGCCGGGAGGAGTTTGCTAAAAAGATCGACAAGGCTGTTTTCCCCGGCGTTCAGGGCGGACCCCTGATGCATGTTATTGCCGCCAAGGCAGTAGCTTTGAAGGAGGCGCAAACTCCTGAATTTATTGAGTATCAAAAACAGGTTGTCAAAAATGCCAAGGTTTTTTCTGAGGCCCTTAAAGAACTGGGCTTCAACCTGGTTTCTGGCGGTACGGACAACCATCTTATTCTTGTTGATCTGAGGAGTAAAAAGATAACCGGGCGGGAGGCAGAAAAACTATTGGATGAAGTAGGGATTTCGGTAAATAAAAACGCTATTCCCAATGACCCGGAAAAACCCCTTGTTACCAGCGGCATCAGGCTGGGGACACCGGCAGTAACAACCCGGGGAATGAAAGAAGCTGAGATGGTAGCTTTGGCGGAACTCATTAACGAAACATTGGAAGGAGACCGGGATCCTGCTTCAATGGCACAGATAAAAGGAAAAGTAAGACAGCTGAGCAATAATTTTCCCATTTATGGAGTATAATAGAATGAGACCTTCCTGGGATAGTTATTTTCTTGAAATTGCAGGAGTTATAGCCGGCCGCTCAACCTGCCTGCGCAGGAAAGTAGGCGCTGTTTTGGTTAAAGATAAGCGCATGTTGACCACCGGCTATAACGGTGCCCCTGCGGGGATGCGGCACTGCCTGGAAACCGGCTGTCTTCGTCAAATACATAATATACCTTCGGGGGAACGTCATGAGCTCTGTCGCGGCCTCCATGCGGAGCAGAATGCCGTTATTCAGGGAGCAATCCATGGAGTGTCAATTAAAGGTGCAGACTTGTACTGCACTCACCACCCCTGCTCCATGTGCGCAAAGATGCTTGTCAACGCAGGAATTAAAAGAGTCGTTTTAAAGGAAAGTTATCCCGATCCCCTGGCAGAGGAGATCTTCCGGGAAGCCGGCATAAAGGTTGAAGCTGTAACTTAAAACTGCGATATTTAATTGGCTGGATGTTATTGTCGCAGCGAGTAACTCTAGCGAGCAACTCTAAGAATATTGTGTGAATGTTTAAGCGGAGGATGTATTAGTGCGAAGGATCGACCAAGAGGAGGCCAAGTCTCTTCCTGCATGGAAAAAAGGGCTGGTTATTTCTCTGGCTTTCAGCATCGCTGCTGCACTATTTGTTTTTTTTGCCCATTTTGAGGAAGATACTCTGACAAATTTGCTGCAGCTACGGGCTGAATTTCTTTTGTTGGCGCTAATCGCGGTCTTCTTTTTAGGAATCATTGAGGGATTCCGTATCAAACTGCTGGCGGCCTCACTAGGGCATGGTCAAAGGATATCCCTGGCAGACGGGGTGCGGGTGTTTTTGGCTACATTTTTTTTTGCTGCCGTAACTCCTTTTGCTGCCGGGGAATGGCCTGCCCATATTGTTGCCTTGCACCGCAGCGGCCTTTCCCTTGGAGAAGCCTCCGCGGTGACTATTACACGCGCTTTTTTAACTAAGCTGATTTTTACGATGGCAGCTTTTATTTTTTTGCTCTTTTACAGAGAGCAGTCGCTTCCTGCTTACTTATATAAAATTTTTCTCTACGCTATTTTCATCTCTTTTTTTATGAGCCTGATTTTCTTTTTTCTGTTGTGGCGGCCGGTTTACCTTGAATCGTTGTTGCATAAAATTGACAGCATATCCTGGCTGGCCTCTTTACTGGCCAAGAGCAACAGGGGGCAGAGGGCTGTTTTTTTTCTTAAAAACGAGGTTAAAAAATTTTCCTTTACAGCCGGCGGTTTAAACCGCCGGAAAGCGGGGATCTTGATTGTTATTATTTTCTTAACGATTATTTACTGGATATGCTTTTTTAGTATTGCCCCGATCCTGCTATTGGGCCTGAATACGACCGTTCCTTTTTTTAAGTCTTTTACCTGGCAGTTTGTTATCCAGATAGTACTGCCCTACATTCCCATACCCGGTGGAAGCGGTGTAGTGGAACTCAGTCTGGCCGGCCTTTTTAAATACTTTGTTCCCTCTTCCGTGCTGGGACTTTTTATTATTGCCTGGCGCTTTTTTACCTATTATATATTGCTTTTTTTTGGCGGGCTAGCTGCCCTGGGATACCTTAAGCTCTAACGGTGGAAGGGAAAAAAATCACGAGATATTTACTACAAAAAAAGGACTTTTTAAAAAGGCTGTCGAATAGGTATTTAACTGAGTAAAGCCTAACAGGTGATCTATGCTCTAACAATTCTGTTTGTACAAGGCATTGCTGTTTATTTACGCACACTGGGTTGTTGGGTGCCAGGCAAGCGTATAAGCAGACAAAAAAATGGCAGGGTACGGCGGAAGTGGATCAGTACAATGTCAAGAAACCATTAACAAAGCATTTTATTCTTTGTATCTTTTTTTGCCGGCAATGCTTTTATTTGGCGACACAAAGTGTGTCTACGGGTTGACCTTCGGTGCTTAGCGGCCGTAATCAACTTTAATTTCTCAGCAAACGCACTCCGGAAATTGGCCGTTATAACACCTACAAAAGTCTGCCTTTATGCTGTCATCCATTATTTTAATTCCATTTCAAAAATATTATCGCCTGGAGAAAGGAGGGATGGAGAGAAAAATAATAAAGTTTTGTAAGGAAAGGGGGAATGTTTTAAGCCCGTTTTTATACGGGTAGTGGAGGAAATTTCATTACCGATATGAACAGTACCTTTGTAAACTGAACGGTCTTCTTCTTATCGCCAATTAGCCGGCTGGACAGGGCGACCTTAGGGGAAGATAAAATGGGCCCTGCGCCTTACATGCCGGCAGCAGGCGTGCATACAATCCTCGCCTTGGCGGATACAATTTTTCCCTGGTGTAGTCTAAACAGTTAAGTTACAATAAAAGGATCTTTCAGCCTATGGGCTTCTTGCTCCCTTAATATTATCAGCGGGACTGCTCTTCTCATCCTTAAAGTTTTTGCTTTTTTTGGCAACAAAGCCTGATTGTAATGGTTGACAACTTTACTTCTGAGCTGTTGCCGGTTATTGGAGATGCCTGATGTGGTATCTCCGCCGGTGCTGGACAGTTTATTTTTGTTATGCAGACGATGATCTTGATAGATATGGAGTAAGGTTTGAAGGGCATTCTTTTCTGGTAAAGTGCGGGAAGAAAAAGAGGAATTTTTCCCTTAGTATATCCATGAAATATTTTGGACCAATGATGCAGGTCTTTTTTCGGCAGGCGAGCCGCCCGTCGAGAGAAGTTTTTCATGGTTATACCAATGAAAGGATGGTGAAAGATGTCTATTCAAGTAAAAGAACTCATTGATAAGATTAAAAATGAGGGTGTTCTGGCTGCAGAGAATGAGGCGGGGAAGATCATTGCCGAAGCCGAGGAAAAAGCAGCTCAGATTATTAAAGACGCTGAAGCCAAGGCTGAAGCGTATAAAGCTCAGGCTGAAAAAGAAATCGAGAAACAGGAAGCTGCTGGCAGGGAAGCCCTTAAGCAGGCTGCCAGGGATGTTCTAATTGGCTTGGAAAAGCAAATTATGAAACAGTTCGACGCAGTAATAAGTGGAACTGTGGACAACGCACTAACAGCGTCCTTAACCGAAAAACTTATTGTCGACTTGGTTCATGCGTGGGCAGACAAAGGCGAAGCGGGCATTAAAGTAATTCTCTCCTCAAAGGATGCTGAAAAATTAAAGGATTCTTTAAGAGGGAAATTGTCTAAGCGCTTTAAAGAGGGCGTAGAGATCGTCCCCTCGGCAAAGTTTACCAAAGGTTTCCGTATCGGCGGCAGCAGTGGAGCTCTGTACGATTTTTCCAAAGAGAGTATCGCGGAGGTTTTAGCTGAGGCTCTTTCCCCCGACCTTGCGGCAGCTTTAAAAGAGGCAATCTAAGTATTGGGAGGAAAACGTCTTGAGAAATTACTTTTACACGGTAGCTGCCTTGGAAACTGTTAGGCTCGGAGAAAAAGCCCCCATCAGCGAGGAGAAGTTTCTGCAGTTTGCAGAAGACACCATGGATGCAAAAGATTATCAAGTCCTGCTGAAGAGCCGTTGGGGCCTTACTGAGCCGACAGGCTCGCCCTTCGCTGACCGGATTCTCTCCTGGGAAAAAGAGCTACGGCTGGAATTGGCTAAAGCCCGGATCTTGAAGCTAGACTTTGATCGGGCTCCGGTATTACCGGACTCCGATGGAAACTATTCCTTGCAGGAACAAGTGCGTGCAGTCATGGCTCTGGATTCGCCTTTGGATGCGGAACGCTTCCTGGATAATTTGCGGTGGAGTTTTCTGGAGAATATGGGTGCTTGTCACTTTTTTGACCTCGAAGCTTTAGTCGTATACTATTTAAAACTTCAGCTCGCTTTGCGCCAGGAGAAATTCCGGGAGGAGCTTGGCCGGGAGTCTTTTGAAAAGGCATACGCTGCCGTATCCGAGAATTTTAATATGACTACGCTATAGAAATGGGTGAGGACGATAAACAAGGTAATTGGCGTTAGCGGAAATATGGTTTCTGTGGAGTTTACCGGCGAAGCCACGATGAACGAAGTCTGTTACATCCATTCCCAGGGAAAGAAATTAAAATCCGAAATCATCCGTATTAAGGGCAATGTGGCTGACCTCCAGGTCTTTGAGATGACGACGGGAATTGGTGTCGGAGACGATGTGGAATTCACCGGTGAGTTGTTGAGCGTGGAATTGGGCCCAGGATTGCTGGGACAGGTATATGACGGATTGCAAAACCCCTTACCCAAGCTGGCGGAACAATGTGGATTTTTCCTGGACCGGGGCGTGTATCTATCTGCTCTCGACGAGATTAAGAAGTGGGACTTTACCCCGTCCGTGAAAGTCGGGGACAAAGTGGAAGCCGGTGAAAAAATCGGTTTTGTAAAGGAAGGCATTTTTGATCACTGGATTATGGTACCGTTCCAGCTTGAAGGTGTTTTGACCGTTAAGAGCATTGTTAAGGCAGGAAGCTATACTGTTAATGACACTGTGGCTGAGCTTGAAGATGAAAAAGGCGAGCGCCACACTTTGACGATGAGGTTTAACTGGCCTGTAAAAAGGGCTATTAACTGCTATGCTGAGCGTTTGAAACCATCGGAAACATTAATTACAAAACTGCGGATTATCGACACTTTTATTCCTGTGGCTAAAGGTGGTACTTACTGCATTCCCGGTCCATTTGGCGCCGGTAAGACGGTCCTGCAGCAGGTTACTTCCAGACATGCCGAAGTGGATATCGTTATTATCGCGGCTTGCGGTGAACGAGCCGGCGAGGTGGTGGAGACCTTAAAAGAGTTCCCGGAACTCATCGACCCGAAAACAGGTCGCTCCTTGATGGAAAGGACGATCATTATCTGTAATACTTCCTCCATGCCGGTGGCGGCCCGGGAAGCTTCCGTTTATACGGCTGTTTCCATAGCCGAATATTACCGTCAAATGGGCCTGCACGTTCTTTTATTGGCAGATTCAACTTCAAGATGGTGCCAGGCAATGCGCGAAATGTCCGGCAGATTGGAAGAAATTCCAGGGGAAGAAGCATTTCCTGCGTATCTGGAGTCATTGATTGCCGCGTTCTACGAGCGGGCCGGTATTGTCCGCCTTAAAAGCGGCGATATAGGTTCGGTAACCATTGGCGGCACTGTTTCACCTGCCGGAGGAAACTTTGAGGAACCGGTGACCCAGGCCACCTTGAAGGTTGTGGGAGCTTTTCACGGCTTATCGCAGCAGCGCGCCGACGCCCGCAAGTACCCTGCTATTCACCCCTTGGAGTCATGGTCAAAATATACGGGCATCATTGATAAGGAAAAAACCGAGTATGGTCGCGCTATTCTCTTCAAGGGCGACGAGGTAGGCCAAATGATGAAAGTTGTTGGTGAAGAAGGGACATCGCTGGAAGATTATATTATTTACCTCAAATCCGAATTATTGGATTTCGTTTATCTCCAGCAGAACTCGTTTGACCCCGTAGATGCTGCTGTTACGCCTGAGCGTCAAAGGCATGTCTACGATCTTCTCCTGCAAGTTTTAACGGCAAAGCTGGATTTTGCCGGCAAAGAGGAAGCCCGTAACTGGTTTAACAGGATGCGCCAGAACTTCCTTGACTATAACGGTAAGGAATGGAAGAGCGACGAGTTCAATAAACTGGAAGAAGCCATCTCTCAATTGCTGGCCGAGAAAAAAATAGGCATCGAAGCTAATGCCGAAGGCATTGTAGGCTAGCGAATCAAGGAGGAGGGTAAATTTTGCAAAAAGTATATAGTAAAATTGAATCAATATCTGGAAACGTTATTACAGTTACTGCGACGGGAGTGCGTTATAAGGAACTTGCCGTTGTGGAAACCAGGTATGGTTCATCTTTGGCGGAAGTTATCCGTCTAAGAGGTGATGAAGTCGCCTTGCAGGTGTTTAACGGCGGAAGGGGCGTATCCACCGGAGATGAAGTCCGCTTTATGGGCGAACCCATGAAGGTTTCGTTTTCCGATAACCTTTTAGGGCGGATCTTCGATGGTTCGGGACGCCCGCGGGATGGCGGCCCTGAACTCACTGATACTATGATTGAAATTGGTGGTCCTTCCGTTAACCCTGCCAAGCGTATTATGCCTCGGAACATGGTTCGTACCGGGATTCCAATGATCGATGTTTTTAATACGCTGGTGGAGTCGCAGAAGCTGCCGATCTTTTCTGTTTCAGGAGAACCTTATAACGAACTTCTGGCCAGGATTGCCCTGCAGGCTGAGGTTGACATTATTATTCTCGGGGGTATGGGGCTCAAATACGATGACTATCTTTTCTTCAAGGAGACCCTGGAAACGGGCGGCGTGCTGTCCCGGACAGTCTTCTTTGTCCATACCGCTGCTGACCCTGTGGTGGAATCCTTGCTGGTGCCCGATATTGCCCTGGCTGTGGCGGAAAACTTTGCCATTCATGGCAGACGGGTACTGGTGCTTTTGACGGATATGACCAACTTTGCCGATGCTATGAAAGAAATTGCTATTACCATGGAGCAGGTTCCGTCCAACCGTGGATACCCCGGAGACCTTTATACCCAGCTGGCTTCCCGTTATGAAAAGGCCGTTGACTTTGAGGGGGCAGGTTCCATCACCATCCTTGGGGTGACGACCATGCCCGGGGACGATGTTACCCACCCAGTCCCGGATAACACCGGGTATATTACTGAGGGCCAGTTTTATCTGAGAAACGGCCGTATCGAACCATTTGGCTCCCTCTCCAGGTTGAAACAGCAGGTCAATGACAAAACCCGTCCGGATCACCGTGCTATCATGGACGGCATGATCAAATTGTACGCTGCGTACAAGGAGTCCCTGGAGAAGAAATCCATGGGCTTTAGAATGTCGGAGTGGGACGAGAAGCTTTTGACTTATGGCGAAATGTTTGAACGGGAAATGATGGATCTTTCCGTCAACATTCCCCTGGAGGAGGCCTTGGACAAATGCTGGGAAATTTTGGCCACCTGCTTTGAACCGGAGGAAACAGGGTTAAAGACGGAACTGATTGCCCAATACTGGAAGAACAAGGTGTAGGCTATGGCAAAAATAAAATTTAGTAAAAATGAATTAAAAAAGCAAAAAGACCAGCTCAAAAGGTTTGAGCGCTATTTGCCGACCCTTGTCATGAAGAAGCAACTGCTGCAGATGGAGATACGGCAAGTTGAGACGCAAATAGAAGAAAAACGCCAGGAGCGGGAAAAAAAGTACTCGGAGCTGATGAGCTGGGTTCATGTGTTCGGAGAGGAGATGAATTTTGCCGAGCTGGTCAAAATTAAAGAGGTGGATTTAGGTTCTACCAACATCGCCGGTGTAGATATCCCTGTTTTTCGAGGAATTATGTTTGAAAAGGCTCCCTATGACCTGATGGTATACCCCCTGTGGGTGGATGCAGGTATTAAAAAGCTGCAGGAAATTTTTTCCTTGGATACGGAACTGTCTGTTTTGGAAAAGCAGGCAGATTTATTGGGGAGTGAACTGAGAGTTACCACACAACGGGTCAACCTGTTCGAAAAGGTAAAGATTCCGGAAACAAAGGAGAACATAAGGGTTATTAACATTTTTCTCGGGGATCAACAGACAGCAGCCGTTGTGCGGGGCAAGTTGTCCAAAGGCAAATTGGTGAGGGAGGCGTAGGCGATGATTGTAGAGATGAAAAAAATATCTATGGTTGTCCAAACCAAAGATAAAGAATCAACTCTAGATTTGTTAGGCGAGCTTGGCCTTGTCCACCTGGAGGACTTTCAGTCTTCTTCCCCGGAAGTTGAGAGTGCGTTTGCTAAAAAGAAAAAGGCAGAAGATGCCTATCACTTTTTGGCGGAATTCAAAACCAAGGAACAAGTTCCCCCGCCATCCTTAACTCCGGAGGAGGCGGTAGAGAAAGTGTTGCAGATCAAGGAGGATCTTCAGGGCGCAAAGGAGCAGGTAGCAACTCTGGAGAAGAAAATTTTCGAGCTGCAAGACTGGGGTGATTTTGAGCCTGCAGACCTTAAATTCCTCGCGGACAAAGGCTACCATGTTAAAATCTACACCGTTTCCCGTGATAAAATCGAGAAAGTCGATGATATCGAGGGCGACGTAGTGGTTTTAAGGCAGGACAAAAAAGGTCTGGCCTTTGCCCATATTACTAAAGAGCCTGTGACCCTGGAGGATTTTGATGAATTTATCATCCCTCCGCAAAGCCTCAGCGCGATGAAGGCGGAAAAAGATAAATTATTGGCAGAGATAGAGGAAATAAGCAAAAAGGCACAACAACACTACGGGCTCAGGCCCATCCTAAAGGCTCATTTAAATACTCTGGAAGCAAACCTGAAATATTGGATTGCCGATGCAAATGCCATGGATGAGGATAATCTCACTGCTATTGTCGGCTATGTTCCCGTTGACGGGATCGAGGCCGTACAAAACTGGGCCCGCCAAAATTCTGTGGCCATAGCCATAACGGATCCTGATCCGGAAGAGACAGATTCCGTACCGACTCTGGTCCGCAATCCAAGGTGGCTGCAAGTTATTGAACCTGTTTTTAAGTTTTTAGGAATTGTGCCCGGTTATAAGGAACTGGATATCAGCTTAGTCTTTCTTTTCTTTTTCACCTTATTTTTTGCCATGATTATCGGGGATGCAGCCTATGGATCCATCACTTTCCTGGCAGGATTAGGGTTGGTATTCTACTGCAAGTCCAAAAAAAAGGATGTCCCTATGGCTGCATGGACTTTTACCTTCCTTGGTCTGGCCACAGTAGTTTGGGGAACTATAACCGGTTCCTGGTTTGCAAGTGCTGAACTCATCGAGGGCACATTCCTGGAGAGGCTGATAATCCCTCAGTTGTCTGAAGGATTTAGCGTTTATACGCCTTCCGGGGAACTATATAAGCAATTAACCGGGTCTGATGTGGTGATGATGTTTAGTTTCATTATTGGCTTGGCCCATCTGACTATCGCGCAGATTTGGAACTTCCTACAGGCTCTTGCCCAGCGTTCCCTGCAAGCTGTGGGGCAGGTCGGCTGGATGTGCATAAATTTCGGGCTCTTTTACCTGGTCCTGGATATGGTCTCGAACTTTAATCTTGACAAGGCCTTCGATGCAGGAGGTCTTATCACCAGCGTAAGTTTAAATTTAATTTTTATTGGATTTGCGCTGGTGGTCATTTTTGGATCACAAGAGACCCGCTTTTTCAAAGGTCTTCTTGCCGGCCTGACAGGGATACCCAGTACTGCCCTCGACATTCTTGGGGCGTTTGGCGATATTATTTCCTATGTAAGGCTTTTCGCCGTGGGTCTGGCTGGATACGAAATTGCCAACGCATTTAATAATATGGCCAGCGGCCTTTTATCTGGAAAAACCTTTATTTTTGGAGTGCTGATCTTGCTCGTGGGACACACTTTTAATTTCGTGCTTTGTTACTTAGGAGTGCTGGTCCACGGGATTCGCTTGAAAACGTTGGAATTCTCCGGCCGTCTTGGTATGCAGTGGTCCGGCCATGAGTATTCCCCTTTCAATGTGCGCAGAGATATCTCTTATGAAGCGGATATGCCTGCGGCAGTACAGAAAGTAAATAACTCCAGTGCTTTAACAGGAAATATTGGTTGATTAAACTAGAACAATGAAAAGGAGCGTAATAGCATGATCGAGAGCGGAATTTTGGGACTTATGGGTATCGGAGGAGCACTTGGTTTTTCTGCTTTAGGTACCTCGCTAGGTGTCGGTGCATCCGGGGCGGCAGTTGTCGGAGCGTGGAAACGGGCTTATATGCAAAATAAGCCGGCGAACTTTATGTTATTGGCTTTCGCAGGTTTCCCCCTTTCTCAGACTTTTTACGGCCTGATTTTAATGAATACCATCGTAGCTTCGCTGCAAGCTTTGAGCCCAGGTGCCGTCCTTGGCATCGGCGTTTTTGGCGGCATGGCCATCGGTGCTTCTGCCTGGATGCAGGGAATGGCCGGTGCCGGCGCAGCTGACGCTTATGCAGAAACGGGCAAAGGATTTGTCAACTATATTATGGTTATCGGTGTTATCGAATCCGTTGCTTTGCTGGTGATGGTGTTTTTAATGACGACCATCGGCAGCTTAACAGCATAATTCTGCGAAGATCTTTCGCCTTTGCGGTACTGAGAATAAAGGTGAAGATTCGGGTTGCAGAACAGATTACTTACATGGCAGGAACAAAGTTTCCTGCCATTTTTATTTTTGCGGGGATAGATTCCTGGACCGCATGCGCGGAGTGAAGAAATTGTTCAACTTCTTCAGAGCTCATTTCCAGCGGCAGGACTCTTTGTACACCATTTCGGCCAATAATGCTTGGAAAACTGAGATAGAGATTGCTGATGCCATAGACATTATTTAAAAGTGTGGAGACTGTTAGAACGGAATGTTCGTCCCTCAGAATGCTTTCGACTATTCTTCGCACAGCAAGGGATATGGCAAAATATGTAGCTCCTTTGCCCTGGATTATTTCATAAGCAGACTGGCGAACCTGATAGGAAATTTCCTCCCTGTCTTCCTGGGAGCATGCATCATTGCAGTTTGTACAAAACACGTCCATAGATACACCTGCCACATTGGCCGTGCTCCACAGGGGAACTTCAGAGTCGCCGTGTTCGCCAACCACATAAGCGTGCATGTTTCTTGGATCTAGCTTGCAGCGTGAACTGAGAAGGTAGCGGAAACGGGAGGTATCTAAGACGGTTCCGGACCCAAATACTTTTGCCGCGGGAAGGCCGGAAACCCTCCAAGAAATATAGGACATGACATCCACGGGGTTAGTAACAACAAGTAAAATTACGTCCTTTGTATAAGTTAGAATATCTTCAATAATTTGCGTGATAATACGGGAATTTATATCGACCAATTCAAGACGCGTTTGACCGGGTTTCTGGGGCGCGCCGGCAGTAATAATGATTATATCCGCATTGCTGCATTCATTGTAATCTCCGGCCTTTATGGTTACCGGGCTGACAAATGATGCACAATGATTGAGATCCATCGCTTCGGCCCGGGCTTTTTCCTCAATTTTATCAATTAAAACAATTTCTTCTGCTGTTCCACCGAGCATAAGCGCATAGGCGATTGTCGAGCCGACAAAACCTGCTCCCACGATAACAACTTTGGCCAAAACAATTCACTCCTCAATTACATTTAATTTAAATATGTCCATTACGGATGCTGTCTATTCGTAAAAAGGAGCCTTTTTATACCTTCTTAAGGAATGTTTTGCCAACAAGTTGAATATAATATCTAAAAAGTAAGTGGGGCAAAAGGCAATGATAAAAAAAATATATTACATTCTCGACGGTTTATCAAATTTCCTGCTCGGAGAAAAAGATACTCTCACAATCGGTAAAAATATTCCGGATGATGCTGAATTGCTGGAAAGAGCCCGGTTGGACTGGCAGGCTGCCCAATCTTTTTTCAATTATGTCAGCGACGAAAAACAAATCGACCAGGCTATATTTAATTTAATAGCCGCGGAAAAACATTACGGCTACTTGCTGCAAAAAACACGAAGGGAGCGCTGGTTTAACAGGAAGGTAGAAAAGGGGTGTGATTAATGACAAGCGGAATGGATTTAAACTTTATCATTGCCTTTGTTTTTGGTTTGCTTCTCCTTTACTTGCTGGTGCGAGTTCTTTACTTGCCTTTAAGAATTGGTTTAAAACTTTTGGGAAATGCCGTTGTGGGAGGATTGCTTCTGGCTGTATTTAATGCAGTTGGCTCTTTCTTTGGACTTACAATTGGCCTCAATGTGGTTACGGCGTTTGTAACAGGCTTCTTGGGAATACCCGGTATTATTCTTTTGCTGGTGCTGCAAAGATTAACGGCATAAATATGGGACTATGTGCAAAGGCTTGAAAAAAACCTGCCCTTCTGTAGGGCAGGTTTTTTTCTGCATTGTTGGTATTTTATGCTAGCAGGTCCTGAATATTTATTTGTTGCAGTTGCCCTTGGTTCAGTATTGATCGTTCTGCCTGCGGAGCAATAGTATTTTTTATCTTTTTCATAATGCTTTCTGCAAATCCTTGTTCCCTGATAACAGTTAAATTGGCAACAATATTTTCTTGTGCAATTAATTTTTCCGCAATTTGGCTGCGAACTTCTTCTTGCGCGTCTCTTAAATGCAAAAGGGCTTTCGATATATTTTCAGAATCGCCTTCAGATGAAGTAAAGAAAGTGCCGGTTTCTTGTGGAGCAGCCATATTTTTTTGTATCCGCATTAATTTTTCCTGCATTTTTTTCAAAGATACTTCATGTTCCTGCAGTTTGGACAGTTGCTGCTGAAGATTTTTTATTTCCTCTACGTAAGCCTTAAGGCGCGAGCGAATGTGGCCGGCGGAATTATTTCCATATGTACTTTCCGCAGCCGGAAGAGGAGAATGCAAATTGTTAAGCAATCCAGCTTTGGCACTTTCTTTTTTTAAAAGTTTGGGCTGCTGTTCTTTGTTTCGAAAAGAAAAGTAATTAGCAATAATTTTCATGTTAGGCTCCATCCCTTTAACAGTATTGATGCAAATCATGCACTCTTGTACTAAGCTTATCGGCAAGAAAAATAAGGCATTAAAGTGCCGGAAAGAAAAAAATGTGATAAAATTAGCGTAACTGCAGGAAAGGTTAATTTATATAAGTGAAGCTGCGGGGACGATTCGAGCGTCTCCGCAGCTAAGAAAAAAAACAATTCGGAGGATAGAAATTTATCCCGCCATTGTTTGAGTATTGCTTTTATCTTCCTGGAAATGTCTGTTTACAGGGACTGTTTCCCCCAGACGATGGAAATATGCTTTTTCCAAGTGAAGCTGTTCATTAAAAACCAGCGTTAGTTTGTAAAAAAAGTCGGATTTGTCCTTAAAGCGCAGATCAATAAATTTGACAATGTGTTTGTTTTTATCCTGCCAGCTTTTAATATGGTATAAAGAAGTAAATTGACGGAAAAATTTTCCAGGAATAGTTTGCAGGGCCTTCAGAACTACAGGGGTATGTTCGCTTTTGGGCAGGGATTGTTTCCGGCAGATACCCGGACCGGGTAAATTCAGCGTTCCAAACAGCATTTCCTTGGGAGCTTCAATAACAAAGTCCCAGTTAGCGATGCCCCGCAGTGCCGGCAAAACGGAGAGCTTTATTCTGCTCTTTGGCGCGCTGAATTTATTCCGCAAAAAATGCTCTACTTTCATGCGGATAATAAGGCGTAGTAACAGGTAAAGACCCGTTAATCCCAGAGAAAGGCAAGCAACTTTGTGCGGTGCCCAGCTGGAGAAAAAAACAGGGAGAAAAAGGAAAACTAAAAATGGATCAAAAAACATGAGCAGATTGCCTGCACACCGTTTTGACGAAAAGGGCCAAAAGAGGAGCGTGCCGTAAGAGTTTAAAGAATCAAGAATTCCATGGGATATGGCGCCGGCCGCAGCCCAGAAAAAGTATTCTAATGGATTGCCCCGGTAATCGAGGAAAAATAATCCTGCAATTACTGCTGAGAGGACTATAAAACCCGCTAGGGAATGGGTTGCTCCCCGGTGGTTTCTGATAAAGTACAGATCTCCCTTAAGCATGGCCACAACATCCAGGTCGGGGGCAACTGCCCCCAGCAAAGCTGCGCCGTAAACGGGATTATAAGGTGAAAGAGGCTCATTGCTAAGAGCACCTATTGCCAAGCCAACAATTCCATGGGTAAAAGGATCCACCGGAAACACTCCTAATGGGCTTACTTGGTTTACATAATACACGTATCATTATAGCACAGCTAAATGGAAAAAAGAGAAGAAAATAACGGTAAAAGCGAATTAAAAATGTAAGTGTTGTTCTTTTCCCTGAAGTATAGTAATGATTTTGCTCAAATAATGGACATGAATGTTTTCGTTCTTTCATAAAGTGTATTAGAAAGGCAGTTTTTTGCTCAAAAAACCGCGGCAAAGGGGGGCTTGCACAGATGAGTAGAAAGAGTGCATTATGGGTCCTGGTTATCGTTCTTATTGCGGCTGTCTGGTTTAGTTACAGGGCGGGGCCGGAGAAAAGGCTTTCCACGGAGCATGACGGCAATACGCTTGTTGAAGAGGATTTTTACGTGCAAGAACGAGGGGACGAGGAGGTTGCAGGTGACATTAAGCTGGAGTATTTAGGACATTCCGCTTTTTTGCTGGAGGCGGAGGGTTTCAGGTGTTTAATGGATCCCTACTCTCCCCAGGTTGGCTATGGAACCTTAGAGGTAGAAGCGGATGTGGTTACCATAAGCCATGAGCATATGGATCACAATTACGCGGCTGCTGCTTCTGAAGCCAAAGTTTTAAGGGGCCTCACTCCCGACGGCCTTGGCTGGGAAGATATTGCCTTCTCCGAGGGTAAGATAAGCATTTTTGGCTTGTCCACTTACCACGACAGTGCGTCCGGTAAACTGCGGGGAAGAAATATGGCGTTTGTTTTTGACATCGGCGATGTTAGACTGGTGCATCTGGGTGACCTTGGACATATTCTTGGCGAGTCGGATGTGGAGAAGCTAAGCCCTGTGGATGTTCTCCTTGTTCCCGTGGGAGGGCATTATACCATTGATGCCGCGGAAGCAAAGGAGGTCGTGCAACAACTTTCTCCCTCCGTTGTCATCCCCATGCACTACCAGACGAGTACAACTCAGAATTGGCCAATAGAAACAGTTAAAACATTTCTGGAAGGGGAAAATGTCAGGGAAAAGGAGAGCCGGGTATTGATTTCCCGGAATTCATTGCCCGAGGAAAGAGAGATTTGGGTGCTTGAAAGGAAGGAGTGACCGGCTGATGTTTTTAAAAATAAAAAGAAACGGTTTTACCGGAATTGCTTTAACCTGCTTTTTACTCTTTTTTATATTAACTGTTGCCGGATTTTGTTTAGCCGGGTGCGGGAAGCAATTATCCCTTCCGCCGGAGACTAAAACACCTGCTAATAGCAGCGAAGAGGCGGAAAACGAGCCGGGCGGGCCGGAAACAGAGGAACCGCATGCTGTGGTTCTGTACTTTGCCGATAAGCAGGCTGCATGCCTGGTCAAAGAAGAAAGGGCTATCACAGAAGAAGATAAAGACCCCCGTATCTTTGCCTTGGAGGCTTTAATAGAGGGGCCGGTAAATTCCGGTCTGGAGCGGACAATTCCTGCTGACGCCAAAGTGTTGGATATATCTGTTGAGCGCGGGATCGCCCAGGTTAATTTTTCCCGTGAACTGCAAACCAGCCATTGGGGCGGGTCTACCGGGGAAATACTTACGATTTATTCAATTGTCAATACACTGTCCCAGTTTCCGGAAATTGAACAAGTAAAAATTATCATTGAAGGCGCAGAAATAGAGAGCCTTGCAGGCCATATGGAGTTAGATAAACCTCTTGAGCCGGATTTCGGGTTGCTTTCACCTTAAAGGCTCCGGCAGGAGAAAAGTTTACTTGCAATCCTCGCCATTTACTTCATGCCACAGTTCCTGCATAATTAATTCAGGAAGAATGGCGCAGTCTTCTATGGGTAAATAGTGGGTTGCGGAAGTATCGAAAAGAACATTGTCCGCAAGGGAAAACTCTCTATCGTTGTGCCAGGAGACAAAAATAACCGGTACTCTAGGGAAGGGTCGAAAGAGCAGTGAATAGCTGCCCATGTCAGCTGGTTTGGCCCCAAGGCGTGCGGCTTTATCCTGTAAAATTGGACTGTTAATTCCGAATTTACGGAAAATGGGGTGCGTATTTCCCTTCTGCTCAGGTTCTGTATAAGCCCGGCCTCCCGGCAGATCCTTAAAAGCTACCAATTCCCCGCTCAGGGGGGTTCCGTCTGCACAGGCAAGGTAATGGAGAAATAATATCCAAAGATTTATATTGTCCTTGCATTCAGGGAAGAGGGCCTCGATTTTGCCGCTGCTGTGATGGACGAGATATTTCCTGTTTAAGTAAGGAAGTAGATAGCTATCCTGTTCCCTGTTATAAATTACTCCACTTTTCAGGCAAACAAACTTTGGATCCAGTGTTGCCAGCTTGTCGGCGGCTTTCCGCAAAACATCGCCGGGATTGTTGAGGCCGTTATTTTTTCCTTGCAAATCCATTTTTTAACCCTCCTGCGGATATTATTTTCTTTCCAAGCTTTAAATTTTATTTAAAATTTCAGGCGGGGTATTGCCCGGATTAAGCCTGATCATTTTCCGGTAATGGAAAAGCGCGTAAAGGCATTCGTTATACATCTGCAGGCGATATTTTACTCCTCCCCAAAAACCCAGTTTTTCTTCTTTGGTCACATGGCTAATCCCTTCCAGTTCCGGATATGACACAATTTTTCCTGCCAGTCCGGCGTACTTGGTAAGGAGTATCTCTACTCCGAATCGGGACCATGAAAGATCGGGCAAGATATCGACAAAATCCCTCCGCAAAGCCCGCTGGCCGTTGAGAATGGAAAAATAGCGCTGTGCCAGGTTAACCCGTTCATTCTTACCGCCGCGAAAGACCCCGATGGTCATATGGGAAGGCTTATCGCCGGATAAGGGGGCCAGCAGCTGTTCAATGTGAACGGCCTTAAAGTTTAATAAATCCGCGTCTAAAAAGAGAAAAAAATCAGCTTCCTTTGCTTCGTTAATGCCCCATTGAAGTGCCGCCCCTTTCCCTTTGTTTTCATTCCAGCGCAAAACGCGGACCGGAAACTGTCCCGCTTCCTGGGATGTTTTATCCCGGGAGCCGTCGTCGATAACAATCGTTTCGTCCACCAGGGAAGAAGAGGCGATGACCTCCAGCACAGGTGCTATACGTGTTGCTTCATTGAAAGCGGGAACCAGGGCAACAACTTTCTTTTTGCTCACGAAACGGCTCTCCTTTTAAATATTGGTAAGTTTATGTAACTGCTCAGTCCAAGAGATAATCTGTTAAGCGAAGCACTTCTAAATATTGTTACACTTTATTTTTCCTAAAACAAAATATATTTTCTCCAAAGGAATGAGAAATCCTTTTCTATACGGTTTTTCCCTAGAAAATTGCCGGGTTAAAAAACGTGATAAATTCCATCGTGCGAGAGTCACATTATCGGTTATCAGTGGATATATTATAGCAGGCTTAATTATGGCAAATGAAAGGAGGGAAAACAATGTTAAAAGACTTGATTGTGGAACGTAAATTACTTAAAGTGGAAAGGGTTATCGGGGAAGATACCGTAAAAGAAACTGTGGAATCCGAGATTTCACTGCCTTTTAAGGTGCAAAAAGTCTTTGATGTGCATGCAACAATAATTGATACTGAAACCGAGGTGCGGGAAGGCGGGGTTCTCGTAACGGGAACCATTCATAAACAACTTTTTGTCGTCGATAAGGGCGATCTCGTCCGCCATGAAGATGAGGATGTGCCCTTCCAAATTTTTGTTGAAATTCCAGGTGCCAAAAAAGATTTTAATGCTCAGGTCGATGTCAATATTTTATCTGTTGATGCTGATTTGATTAATAGCGAAACAGTCCGGCAGGTTGTTGTCCTGGATATATTTGTTAAAGTAACGAAAACGGAACAGGTTGAAGTTGTAGTTGATGTAAAAGATAAAAATATTAAAGTTGAAAAAGAGTTGTTAAAAGTAGACCACGTTGTCGGTGAAAAGAAGATTAGTCAAACTTTGAATCCTGAAGTAACTCTTCCTATTACAGCTAAGAAAATATTTCGCATTATTCCTTCGGTAAAGGATATAACCACTGAAATAAAAGAAGATACCGTCATCGTCAAGGGAGTAATCCACAAGCAGATTTTTCTCGTCGATGAGGGCGATCTCGTCCGCCATGTTTTTGAAGATGTTCCCTTTACCAAGAGCATAAAAATTGAGGGAGCCCGGCCGGAAGATGATGTTTTTGTGCGTGCTAAGGTGACCTTGGATGATTTTGAACTGATCGACCCTCCCAGCAAGGAATTGCGTCAAACTTTGCTTCTGGAACTTTTCGTTAAAGTGACAGAAACAATGCAGGTTAAAGTGGTTGTCGATGTTAAAGGCGAAGGCATAAAACAAGTTAAGAAACTGCTTAAAGTTGAAAGCGTAATTGCTGATATTTTGCAGCGTGAAACCGTTAAAGCAACCGTAAAATTACCCATTCAGGCCATCAAAATATTTGATATTATGGGAAAAATAGTTGACGTAAAAACGGAGGCGTTGGAAGACCAGATTGTTATCCGCGGGACACTGCATAAACAGATCTTTTTTGTAGATCCCGGCAACCTGGTCCGACATACCCGGGAAGATGTTCCTTTCCGTTTTGTCAAAGACGTTCCGGGAGCGCGTCCTGATTTCAATGTTCACGTCAGATTAAAAATTATTGGAGATATCGTTCATAAGCTGATTAATGAGAAAAAACTGGAACAATCGGCAATTATCGAAGTATTTGCCAAGGTGACCAAAACTGTTCAACTGGAAGTGGTTGTTGATGTAGTAAGAGTAGGGCCTGCGCCGCCGCATCCTCCAAAGCCGTCGCATCCTCAGCATCCTCCGAAGCCGCCTGTTTCTCCCAGGCCGCCGGTGAAGAAGTATATTGTGCAAAAGGGTGATACGCTCTTTCTAATTGCCAAGCGGTTTGGAGTTTCGTTGGATGCACTAATAGCCGCGAATCCTCAAATTAGAGATCCAAACCTTATTTTCCCCGGCGATGTGGTCTTTATCCCGCAAGGTCCGCCGGAACCGCCGAAGAGGAAATATATTGTGCAAAAGGGTGATACGCTCTTTCTAATTGCCAAGCGGTTTGGAGTTTCGTTGGATGCACTAATAGCCGCGAATCCTCAAATTAGAGATCCAAATCGTATTTTCCCCGGCGATGTAGTTTTTATCCCCTAATCATGCCGTAGGAACAAATTTTTTGCAGAAAGTAAAGAGTGTGCGGCAATCAAACGGGAAAGGAGCCTTGAAGGGCTCCTTTCCCGTTTATCTTGCCATAATATGTTATCGGTGAAGATAAGCGTCTATATTACCCAAAAAAAATGTCTCTAAATTTTAAGACCCTAATTATTCTATTTTAAGGAAGGAAAAAGTAAGTCAGGGGAACATAGGCAACTTGAGAAAATGCTGTAAGATATCTATAATTATGCAAAGAATTACAAAAACTGTTAAGAAGGGAGAAAGAATCAATGCAAACCAAGAAAATGATGTTACCGGTCCTCTTCATGCTCTTTTTGCTGCTGTTTTCCCTGGCCTCTCCCGCAGCAGCCTGTACGGTCAAGGAGGTGGAAGGGACAAGCGGCCAAAAGATACCACTGAAAATTTGTCTCCAGAACGATGACGGCAAGGGGAATTTTTTGCCAATTGTGTACCGGCTTGAGATTCCTTTAAAAAATGGAGAAACAAAAACAATTTCCAAGATAACGCGCTTCATAATTAACAAATGCTATCCGGTTCCCTGCCCGCCGCAAAAGCCTGAACCAGGGCCGGCACCTGAGCCCGACCCGGTACCGGAACCGGAGCCCGCACCTCAGCCGGGCTCAATTCTTACCGAGGACGAAATGCAAATGCTGCAGCTTGTTAATAAGGAACGCCAGAAGGCGGGTTTGCAGCCTTTGCAAATTCACGAAGGACTGGTGAAGCTGGCCCGCCTGAAAAGTGAAGATATGATTAAGTTAGGATATTTTTCACATCAGTCTCCAACGTATGGGTCACCTTTTGAAATGATTTCCGGGGCCGGAATAGCATACCGTACCGCCGGAGAAAATATTGCAGGAGCGCCTACTGTTGACCGTGCACATCAGGCATTGATGAACAGTTCCGGACACCGGGCTAATATTTTAAATGCAAGCTTTACCCACGTCGGGATTGGAATTATCGATGGCGGACCGTACGGTAAAATGTTTACGCAAATGTTTCTCGGACAAAGATAGCATTAAAGAAAAGTGCGGTAGGACTACAACAAATTACCACTTCTAAAAGGCCGGGGGGACGGAAGCGCCGCCGCAGCGTAACGACGTTTACAATCCCTTTATTGCCCTTTGCACCAATTGCTTTGGCAAAGCGGAGGAAAAGTCACCGCCCCTCGGTTTTTTCTAGGCGATTATTTTTCCCGGGGCATGCAGATAATTTCTTTAACTGCTGTGTCAAAAAAATGATGTGAATGGGCAGGAACAATGACACAGGCAGTGTCCGCACCGCGCCCGCTCCCTGCTACAGAAACAATTTCTTCTCCGTAGGGGATTAATCCTGCATCCAATGCCATGCAGGCAACTTCTACACATACTTTAACTCCCTGTCCTAAGAGCCTCAGGGCTGATGCAATTATTTCCGCGGGATACAGCCCGCCGAATTTTAAACGTACCGCCCTGTCCACACCAGCCAGCAAATGGGTGGTAGTAAGGATCCGGACACCTTTTGCCGCAAGTTTTTCCCTCATTTCCCCGCTCATTTCATTTTCTCCTGGGTTTTTAAAACCGGTGTGGTGTGTTACACAGGTAATCATAAAGTCCCTGCCGAGAAAATATTCGGCTGTTTTTCCGCTATTGGAAGCCACGACAATATTTTTTATGCCAAGTTCTTCTGCCCTTTTCATAGCGGCCTCTGCGGTCCCGGCAGTATTTTCAGGTCCCCTTCTTTCCCAAAGCATTTTTTCAACTCCCTTCCTTAACATTAAAAAGAAAAGATATTTGTTGCTTATTGTAGCATGTTCCAAAAAAGATGCCAAGGATAGGGCCTGCCTACAATGGCGTAAAAGTTGACATAGTGAGGGGTTTTTTGCTATGATGAATAAAATTTTGGGAAGTAAACGCGGGGGATATATATGGATGAGCGCTTTAGTAAAGAAGGACTAACCTTTGATGATGTTTTACTGGTGCCTGCGCGCTCCAAAATTTTACCGCGCGATGCAAATATCCAAACCAACTTGACGGCGAAAATCAAGCTGAATATTCCCATTATGAGCGCAGGGATGGACACAGTTACGGAATCCCGTACAGCTATCGCGTTGGCAAGAGAAGGAGGCATGGGCGTTATTCATCGCAATATGTCCATCGAAAGGCAGGCCGCGGAGGTGGACCGAGTTAAACGTTCTGAACACGGTGTCATTACCAATCCCTTTTACCTCTCCCCCATGCATACAATAAATGATGCGGCGGCTCTTATGGAAAGGTACCGTATCTCCGGAGTACCCATTACGGTGGAGGGGAAACTGGTGGGCATTATTACCAACCGCGATCTGCGTTTTGAAAGGGATTACAGCCGGTTGATAAAAGATGTCATGACCAAGGAAAACTTAATTGTTGCCCCGGAAGGAACTACTCTGGATGAAGCTCAAGAGATTCTTGCCCGGCACAAAATCGAAAAGCTGCCCATTGTGGACGATAATTTCATGCTCAAAGGACTTATTACGATTAAGGATATTGAAAAAACCATTGCTTATCCGAGGTCAGCCAAGGATGAAAAAGGCAGATTGCTTGTGGGAGCAGCGGTTGGAGTGGGCAGGGATACTATGTTAAGGGTAGCCGCGCTTTTGGAGGCCAATGTAGATGTCCTCGTTGTTGATACAGCCCATGGCCATCAAGAAATGGTCATTGAGACGGTGAAAAAGATCAAGGAAACCTATCCTGAAGCAAATGTTATTGCCGGCAACATTGCTACGGCCGAGGCGGCCCGCGATCTAATCCGCGCCGGGGCTGATGCCTTGAAAGTCGGGGTAGGACCGGGCTCCATCTGTACAACAAGGGTAATTGCCGGTATCGGGGTTCCACAAATCACCGCCATTTTTGATGTCGCACAAGTTGCCCACAGTTTCAACATTCCTGTTATCGCGGACGGAGGGATTAAATATTCAGGGGATATTACCAAGGCTCTGGCTGCCGGAGCAGATGTGGTAATGATTGGCAGCTTGTTTGCAGGGACTGAAGAAAGCCCGGGAGAGATGGAAATCTTTCAAGGACGCAGTTACAAAGTTTACCGGGGGATGGGTTCTGTGGGAGCGATGAAGGAGGGCGGACGAGATCGCTATTTCCAGGAAGATGAACAAAAATTTGTCGCGGAAGGGATCGAAGGGCGGGTTCCGTACAGGGGAACGGTTGCGGATATTGTTTTTCAGATGACCGGGGGGCTTCGCGCCGGGATGGGGTACTGCGGCGTGCGTACTATTAAAGAACTGCAGACCAAAACAAAATTTATTCGCATAACAAGTGCAGGACTGCTTGAAAGTCACCCCCACAATGTACAGATTACGAAGGAGGCACCAAATTATACCCTGCGCTGACCGTTTTTATATTTGCTTCATATACTAGCCTACACAATTAATTTTTGCTACAGCCGTTAAATTTTCTGTCAGCTGTTCAGGGTGGTGAACCGGGTGGCAAATCCCTCCCCAAACAAATGCTTTTTATGTTGTTCCCCTGCCAAAAAAGGAATTCATTTTTTAGCGTTTTTCATCTGCACGGAATGCGAGGGGAAAATAGTCAATTCATCGTGTACGGATCACTCTTATAACTTTTATGTGGAAAAGATTAGGCAGATGTGGAAAGAGGTTTTACCTGCAACGTTCCTGATGTTTAAATAAAGTCGGTGTTCCAATGGCCTGCAATAAATTTCAATCAGATGCTCCATTGTATCGGGCGGCGCGCCGTTTTATCCGCAAGGGTGCCCAATCTTTTCATGTGCCGCTTCATGGCCGCGGGCCGGGTGCCCCCTGGCTCCGACGAGCCGGTTTCGCTTCTTCCATGAAGTGGGATTTAACCGAGCTGGATTCTTTAGATGATTTGCACCTGCCCAGGGGAGCGATCAAAAAAGCTCAGGAATTGGCTGCCGACCTTTTCAAAGCCGGAAAAACTTTTTTCCTTGTCAACGGGGTTACCGGCGGACTATTAGCCCTGCTCATGGCTTTTGCCGGACCAGGGAAAAAAGTTCTCCTGACAAGGCTGTCACACAAAGCCGCGCTCCACGGGTTAATCCTCTCCGGTGCCCTGCCTGTTTACCTGCCCGTGGAAAGGGAACCTTCAACAGGCTTTCCCCTCAACGTTTCTCCCCTGTCTGTAGAAAAGGGGCTGCGGGAAAATCCGGAAACAGTTCTGGTGCTGATTACTTCCCCTTCTTACTGGGGAGTTGCTGCCGATCTTCCCGCGATCCGCAAAATTGCGGACAAGTATGGAGTCATACTTGCTGTTGATGAGGCCCATGGGGCTCATTTTCCTTTTTACGGGGACAAGCTGCCTCATAGCGCTGCAGCCGGAGCTGATATCTGGCTGCAGAGCGCGCACAAATCTCTCGGCTCATTAACGCCGGGAGCTTTTTTACACCTAGGGAAAAGGATCAGCAGCCATGATCTCAGGTTCTGGCTCCAGGCACTGCAGACCAGCAGCCCTCCTTATCCGGTGATGGTTTCCCTGGACCTGACACGGCGGCAGATGGCTCTTATGGGCAACAGGCTTTTTACCCGCTTATGGAATTGGGGGCTACACTTCCGCCGGGAATTAGACAGGGAGGGCTTTCTTTTTCTCCGGACAGAAAAAGTTGAAAAGGCGGGTTTTGCCCTTGACCCCTGCCGCATTACCCTGCTGTTTCCCCGGGGCGAAGGGCGGCTTTTTTCCAAGCTGTTGGCTGAAAAAGGGTACCGGGTAGAGTTGGAAGCCGGCAGTTATCTCTTGGCCATTGGCGGTCCCTCTCAACTGGCATATCGCGGGAGATCCTTTTTAAAGGCTTTAAGCGAAGTCCGCTTTTCCCTTTGCAGAAGCCGCGGTAGTACCCCTTTGCAACCCCCCTCCGCAGAGTTTCCTCCGGCCTTTTTTAATTATTCCGGTGAGGACGAGGGAAATATTTTTCCTTTTGCTCTTACACCCCGGGAAGCGCTGGGCGCGCGCCGGGCTTTTGTTCCTCTAAAAGAGGCAGTGGGAGAAATTTGTGCAGAAATGGTGGTTCTTTCGCCCCCGGGCATACCCGCTGTTATTCCCGGAGAGATTTTGTCGGAAGAAACGGTGCATTTTCTTATGCAGAAAAAAGCGGGTGGACTTTTCTTCCAGGGTGCAAGGGATCCGGCGTTAAACAGAATAACCGTTGTGAGAAAAACTTGATTTGTGATAAAATATCTACAGGTAGCGATGTATCGATGAGAAGCGGTGAGGGAAATATTTTGATCGTTTTGGAAGCGGAGGGCTTTTTGTGGCGTCAGTATCCGGGAAAGGGTTGTTCATCAGTATTGAAGGGCCGGATGGTGCCGGTAAAACAACCCAGGCCCGCATCCTGCTGGAAAAACTTAAGTCCATGGGACTGCAAGCCCTGCTGACCAGAGAACCCGGAGGCACATCCATCGGCGAAGAGGTGCGCAAAATACTCTTAAACCCTTATTTTCAAGAGATGACGGTTTCCTGCGAAGCTTTCCTCTATTGCGCAGCCCGCTCTCAGCTGGTAAGCCAGGTTATCCGCCCTTCGCTGGAAAAGGGGATAATAGTGATCAGCGATCGTTTCGTCGATTCAAGCATTGTTTATCAAGGTTATGCCGGCGGTGAAAATCTGGAAATGATTCGGGAACTGAATCTCTGGGCTACGGGAGGGCTCAAGCCGGATAAAACCTTTCTTTTGGACCTGCAGGCAAAAAAGGGATTGCAGCGCCTGGAGGGGAAAAACAAAAAAGAGGGCAGCCCTGGCAAGGACCGTATGGAGCAAAAAGATCCGGGCTTTCACAGCAGGGTAAGGGAAGGTTTTCTGCAGTTGGCCAGGCGGGATCCGCAGAGGTTTCAGCTGATCGATGCGGAAAAACCGCCGGAAGAAGTCCATCAGTGTATTTGGGAGCAGGTTAAAAGTCTGCTGAGGGATAAAAAAATAGCCATCATATACGAGTGAGGCAAAAAACGTGGGCTTTGAGCAGATAGTAGGGCAGAATTTGCTGGTCAGGGCTTTGGAGAGGTCGCTCAGAAGCGGTGAGGTTAGTCATGCCTATCTTTTTGCCGGACCCCAGGGCAGCGGGAAAAAAACCTTGGCTTTTCTTTTTGCCCAGGCGCTCAACTGCCCGGGGGAAAATCCCCCTTGCGGCGAATGCCTGTCTTGCCGTAAAACGAGGAGCGGAAACCATCCAAACGTGTTTTATGTCAAACCGCAGGGGTCTTCGATTAAAATTGAACAGCTAAGGGAGCTTAAAGAGAAATTATTTTATCTTCCTACTGAAGGCTTTAAAAAAATATGCATTATTGATGATGCGGACACCTTAACGCTTCCTGCCGGGAATAGCATCTTAAAAATTCTTGAAGAACCTCCGGAAGATCTGGTCTTCCTTCTTCTGAGCTCCCGCCCCCAGGCTCTGCTGCAAACAATCCTTTCACGTTGTATACATTTTTACCTCCGGCCGCTGGCAGATCAGGAGATGGCCGCTTTGCTGGAGAGCAAAAAGCCGCTGCCGCCTGCGGAAAGGGAACTTTTAATCTCGCTGGCCGGAGGCAATCCGGGTAGGGCTTTGCAGATGCTTACCCAGGGAAGCCGGCAGGAAAAGCTGGAGGAAGCCTGTGAGCTGCTTAGGCGCATGGAATGCTCCTCTGAAGCGGAACTCTTTTCCCTGGCCGAAGAGCTTACCCGCAGGGATGATCTGCAGGAAATAATTGCTGTTTTTGTGCTGATTTTTCGTCAGAGGCTTCATTGCCGTATCAACGGCGTCCCGGAAGATGTTCTACTAGAAATGTTTAAGCCATTAAATAAAATAGATAGTTCTTGTGCCGGGGCGTCTGAAGCAAAAACTTTAACCAAGAAAAGCAGTTTATTACGCCTGGAGAAGACATGTCGCGCTTTGTTGCACCTACAAAACGAACTGCTTGGCAATGTTAACAGGCGCCTGGCACTGGAAGTCTTTCTGTTGACAATGAGAGGAGTTGTATAATTTGCCAAAAGTTGTTGGAGTGCGTTTTCGCCGTGCCGGCAAAATATATTACTTTGATCCTGGAAATCTTGAATTGAAAGTTGGTCAGTGCGCTATTGTGGAGACCAGCAGGGGATTGGAGTTTGGTGAAGTTGTTCAAGAGAGCAGGGAGGTGGACGAGAACGAGATTGTGCCTCCGCTGAGGATAATCCGTAGGATAGCTACGGAAGCCGACTACAAACAGATAGAGGAAAATAAGCAGAAGGAAGCGGAAGCGCTAAAGATCTGTCAGGAAAAGATCGAGAAACATAAGCTTGAAATGAAGCTTGTAGATGTTGAATACACATTTGATCATAATAAGATCATCTTCTATTTTACTTCGGAAGGGCGGGTTGATTTTCGCGAGCTGGTTCGGGATTTGGCTTCCGTTTTCCGGACGCGAATCGAGCTAAGGCAAATCGGTGTCCGGGACGAGGCTAAAATAGTCGGAGGCATGGGTCCCTGCGGACGGGGCCTGTGTTGCGCCACTTTCTTAGGCGACTTTGGCCCTGTCTCAATCCGCATGGCGAAAGAACAGAACCTTTCCCTCAATCCAACGAAAATATCCGGTATTTGTGGACGTTTAATGTGCTGTCTCCGTTATGAAGTGGAGCAGTATGAATATGCCCGGGGGGATTTCCCCTCTCCCGGAGAAATGGTTATTACACCTCATGGCGATGGTAAAGTAATCAGCAGCAATTTTTTAAAAAAGACTGTTCTGGTGGAACTGCTGGAGGGCTCCCGGCAGGAGGAATTTCCTGTAGAAGAAGTTGATAAAAAGACACCGTAGGTTTATCAATATTGAGGGTGACTTCATGGTTGTGGAAGAAAAAAACGAAGCCGCACGTTTCTCCGGGGGGACGCTTTACCTCTGCGCCACACCCATAGGCAATCTGCGGGATATTACCCTCCGGGTCCTGGATTGCTTGAAGTGTGCGGATTTGATCGCGGCAGAAAATCCGGGGCATACTCAAAAACTGTTGCATTATTATGGCATTAGAGCCCGGTTAATTTCCTACCGCGAGTCGAACAGGGAGAAAAAGAGTTTGGAAATTATTGCCAGACTAAGAGAAGGGGCAATCGTTGCCCTGCTCAGCGATGCGGGCATGCCCGGAATATCCGATCCGGGCTCTTATTTAATCCGCATGCTGATCAAAGAGGGTATCCCGTATACTGTTTTACCCGGGCCTTCCGCTGTTCTAACAGCACTGGTCAATTCCGCCTACCCCGGCACCAAGTTTGTCTTCTGGGGCTTTTTGAGCCGTAAGAAAGCCCGCCTGCGAAAAGAACTCTCAGAGATCTCCAAAGAGGAAAAAACGGTTGTCCTTTATGAATCCCCTCACCGCTTTCAGGAAACTTTGGAAGAGATGGCAAAGACGATGGAGCATAGAGAGATGACTGTTTGCAGAGAGCTGACCAAAAAGTATGAAGAAGTTGTCAGGGGTACGCCAGGCCGGCTCATGGATTATTTCCGCCGGACGGCAGCACCCAAGGGAGAAATTACCCTCGTTATATCCCCCCTGGGTTGGGCCGAAGGGGAGTTTTCGCGTGCTTGCCTTAGCGAAGAGGAGCTTTTGTCAATTAAAGATACTGCCCGGGAAAAAATAAGCGAATATATGAGGAAAGGAAGCACGCCTGCCGAAGCAGCCAAAAGAGCCTCCGCCGCTTTGCCTATATCGCGCAGGGAAGCTTACTCCTTGATACTGGAATTAAAAAATAAAGAGTAAATAAAATTAACAAAATTAGGCTTCCGGCAAGAAAACTGCATGACCGGCATTTTCACGGCAAGTTTTTTCATCTTAATTTTTCTATAAAATTTAAAATTCTAAATTAGTCCCCCATTTTATTGATGCAATCCTGGCATACTATCCGCCCGCTGAACTGAATTATTCCATCCGCGTTGCCGCAGAAAATGCAGGCAGGTTCATATTTTTTTAGAATGATTTTTTCTCCGTCGACATAAATCTCCAGAGCGTCCTTTACGCTAATCCCCAAAGTGCGGCGCAGTTCAATTGGTATTACTACCCTTCCCAGTTCATCAACTTTTCTTACAATACCGGTTGATTTCAACCCCGCTCACTCCTTTACAGTTTTCGACATATCCTGCCAAAAAGTATTATACCAGTAATTCCCACGGGACGTCAATACTTTTTTGCATAAATAAGTAAAATCTCCCTTATAATTGGCAAAACAGGCTAATTTTAATATTTAGCTTTCGTCAAATTCCAATACAGATTCCCAAAAAACGGTAATTACGTCCCCGTCCTTTAATTTTCCCGTTAAAGAAGCCGGTTGTCCGTTATGGGTCATTACCAATTTCCCTCGCGGTTTACTGCGGTCAAAGTTGATATAATCAAAAATGCTCACAAAAGAGGGCGTGGGTTCTCCCGGAATAGCAATTTCATCGCCGTTGACAATTATTGTAAGCGTAGACTCCTTTTTTTCGACAATATTTTCATCTTTTGTCCTCGCTTCACCATTTCTTTTACCTTCCGGCAGAAGTTTTTCTCTTTCATAAGAGCCGGCATCTTTGGCCTGTATTGTCTCCAAGGGGTCGTCGTCTTGGAGGAACTGAACCGTGATCCTGTCGCCGGGATTTAGTATTTGTTCTAAGCCGGCCTCCAAACCGTTTATTTGACAGCTTTGGGGCTTTTCTTGCAGATCCGCCAATTCAAGGAGTTGTCTGAGAGTTCCAAACTGCCATTCCAGCCTGTCCCCGTTTTTTAAAAGATTTTCAGGGGCCGCTTTTTCCCCGTTGAGGGATACGGCCAGGGGCAGCGGGTAGGGCTGCCCGTTGAGGAATACCAAATATTTTTCCTGTGAAAGGATGTCTGAAATTTTTAATTTCCGGGGTGTGCCTTCCCTGGCTTCCTGTACCTCAATTTTATCGTTGTTTTTAACGATTGTCTCCAGGGATGCTTTCTCCCCGTTGACCAGTATGATCGCGTTTTCTCCGGCATTGCCCGGAAAAACTTTTTCTTTTCCGTTAAGTATTATTTTTATCCCCTGCCCGCGCCTAGCGAGCAATTTTTTGGGGCTAAATCCAGCAGCAATAAGGGCATTTCCCACTTTGAGGTTTTCTGTGTCCAGCAGACGAACCACCTTTCCATTGACTGTCAGGTAGGAAAAACCGAAATAATCTTTTTGCAGCGCGGAGAGGGCAATACCCAGAGGTGTGATCGACTCAGGCCCTTTCAGTTTTTTCCCGGTATAAATAATATTCCGGACGATTTCCCTTCCCCGTATAGCTACCATTTTAAGGGGAAGCCCCAGTTTTTCGGCAATTTTTTCTTTTAAAAAAGGAGTCTGGCTGCCCCCTCCAACAAGAAATACTGCCCTTGGAGGGCCGTTGTTATACTTTTCTATTGTTGAGGTAATCTCCACAGCGATTCTTTCCACCGCCGGTTCAACGGCCTTTAAAATTTCCTCCGCTGGGAGATTATAGCTGTTCCCGAGGATATCCTTAAAGGAGATGTTTGCTTTTTTTTGTGTGAGCCTCAGCTTGACTGATTCAGCGGTGTTGAAATCGAGAAGGTATGTTTCAGCAAGATGTTCACTTATCTCATCCCCGGCCAGCGGGACCATGGCATAACCGGTTACAGCCCCCTTATGGGTGATGGCAATGTCCGCTGTGCCGGCTCCCACGTCCACAAGGGCCAGGTTTAAGGAACGGTATTCTTGAGGGATGGTGACATTCAGCGCGGCAATTGGTTCCAAGGTAAGATTGTGAACGGTAAGTTCCATTTTTTCCACAACAGTAAGGAGACTGTCAATAACTACTTGGGGAAGAAATGTCGCCAGGATTTCAATACCCACTAAATTGCCCCTTTGCCCGGCCAGGCTTGTGATGGGATATTTGTCAAGGTAAAAGGCCACGGTGGTGTAACCGACACAGTAGTAGCGGTCCGCGGCTGAAACGGATTCATCACTTGATAAGGTTTGCCGGGCTTGTTCCACAGCCTCCAGCTGCCAGGAGGCGATCTCCTCCTGGCGAATCTTCTGCGTTGAAGGTAATTCTTTTTCAAGGAGATAACGCCGCGTGATTAACGCCCGTCCAGCTGCCGCGACAGCGACTCTTTTCAGCCGAATTCCCAGGCGTTTTTCCAGTTTTTCCTTCACTTGCCGGGATGTTTTTACAACCTCTTCGATGTCCTGTATCTGGCCATCAAGCATGTCCCTTTGCGGATGAAAAGCAACTTCCGATGTAAGAACCCGCAGCTTTTCATTTTCCGGATAGCAGACAATTCCCACGACACTCCGGGTGCCGATGTCCATAGCAAAGATGAGCTGATCAGGGTCTGTAATAATTTTAGGTTTTGTCAAGAAAAACACCTCGCCTCCTGTCTAAAATATTTTCACTATTTAAGCTTGTTTTCCTGCCCGTTTGCAAATTCTCGTTAGAATTTGCCTATGGTTGTTTTTTATGGTATAATTCCTTATCGCTGTATAAGGGACGTAAGGAGGCAGTTTTTACATGGAACAAGGGGAAAAAACTTTTTTTATTACCACTCCCATTTATTATCCCAGCGATAAATTGCACGTTGGGCACTCTTATACAACTGTAGCAGCGGACGCTCTGGCCAGGTTCAAACGTCTGACCGGGTATGACGTCTGGTTTTTAACCGGCACGGACGAACATGGCCAGAAAATACAGCGCAGCGCCGAAGCAGCGGGGAAAAGTCCTCAGCTTTTTGTGGATGAAGTGGTCTCCTGGATAAAAAAACTTTGGGCTGCCCTGGATATTTCTTATAATGATTTCATTAGAACTACTGAACCCCGTCATAAAAAAGCCGTTCAGCATATTGTTAACAAATTGTACCAGCAGGGAGATATTTATAAAGGCCGCTACGAGGGCTGGTACTGTACCCCTTGTGAAGCTTTCTGGACAGAACGGCAGGTGGTGGAGGGAAATTGCCCTGATTGCGGAAGGCCTGTGGAATTGGTCGGTGAAGAGGGCTATTTTTTTCGCATGTCCAAATATGCTGATCAGCTTTTAAAATATATTGAGGAACATCCGGACTTTATCCAGCCTGTGTCCCGGAAAAACGAGATGATTAATAATTTCCTCCGCCCGGGCCTGGAGGACCTCTGCGTTTCCAGATCTACCTTTAACTGGGGAATTCCTATTCCTTTTGCGCCTGAAAACGTGATTTATGTTTGGCTGGATGCCCTGAGCAACTATATTACAGCCCTGGGGTATTCATCGGATGATGAGACGCTCTTCAACAGGTACTGGCCTGCTGACGTGCACCTGATGGGCAAAGAGATTATACGCTTCCATACGATTTACTGGCCCATTTTCCTGATGGCTTTGGGGCTCCCGTTACCGAAGCAAGTTTTCGGGCACGGCTGGCTGATCATGAAAGAAGGTAAAATGTCCAAATCGCGCGGAAATGTTGTTGATCCCATGAGGCTCATTGAACGCTACGGGTCCGACAGTCTGCGTTATTTTCTTTTAAGGGAGATACCTTTTGGCGCGGACGGAGTTTTCAACAATGAATCCATGCTGCAGCGCATCAATACGGATCTGGCCAACGATCTGGGGAATCTTCTCAGCCGCACCGTTACGATGATCGAGCGTTACTTCGGGGGCATCATTCCCAGCCCGGAGCCGGAAGAGCAGCCTGTGGACAGGGAGCTCAAAGAGACCGCGCTGTCGACTCCCGCCCGCGTGGAGGAGCTTATGAACAGGCTCCAGTTCAGCGGCGCGCTGGAAGCGCTCTGGACCCTCGTGCGCCGTTCCAATAAATATATCGATGAAAATACTCCCTGGGCTCTGGCCAAGGATGAAGAGAAAAAAGGGCGGCTGGGCACCGTCCTGTACAATCTCTGCGAGTCCCTCCGTTTTATCGGTGTCTTGCTGTTGCCTTTTATGCCCCGCACTCCCGGGCGAATCTGGGCTCAACTGGGCATAGACGACCGGCCTGAATTGCAAAACTGGGAGAGCCTGGCAAGTTGGGGGCTTTTAAGACCGGGAACCAAGGCAAAGCGCCAGGCAGACCTTTTCCCCCGTCTTAATATTGAAAAGGAGTTAAAAATTTTGCTTGGAGAAAAAGAGCCGGAAAAAGTTCAAGATAAAAAAGCCGGCACTGAAGAAAAATCTTCCGGGAAGAAAGAGGATAAAATGATCTCCATTGATGAATTCAGCCGGGTGGAAATACGCGTGGGCGAGATTATTTCCGCGGAACCGGTGCCCAAAACGGATAAGCTTTTAGTGATGAAGGTGAACCTTGGCGAAGAGGAACCCAGGCAGATTGTGGCGGGTATCGCCAAGTATTATGCCCCGGAAGAATTGCCGGGCAAAAAAGCGCTTTTTGTGGTAAATTTACAGCCTGCCAAGCTCAGGGGACTGCTTTCCGAAGGGATGATCCTTGCTGCCACCGGTCCGGACGGAAAGCTCGCCCTGACCGCGATAGACGATGACCTTCCTCCGGGGAGCAGGATCTCATGAACAGGAGCAATCTTTTTACCGACCTTGTGGACAGCCATGCCCATCTGGATTTTGAGGATTTTGACGAGGACAGGGATGATATCCTGGAAAGGGCGCAAGACGCGGGTGTCAAACTAATTCTCAATGTGGGTTTTGACCTGGATTCATCCCGGAAGGCCATCGAGCTGGCGGAAAAATATTCGCAAATATTTGCCGCTGTAGGGATTCATCCCCATGAAGCCAAAAAGGTTCCAAAGGGGTATCTTCAAAAACTTGAAGAGATGGCTGGACACCCGAAAGTCGTGGCTATCGGAGAGATAGGGCTGGATTTTTTCAGGAATCGCTCGCCCCATCCCGTCCAAAGGGAAATTTTTAAAGCACAGCTTCAACTGGCTCGGAAGGTGAATCTGCCGGTGATTATTCATGACCGGGAAGCCCATGATGAGATAGTAGAAATTCTTGAAAAGGAAGGACTGCCGGAAGCAGCAGGTGTTGTGCACTGTTTTTCAGGGGATACTTTCCTGGCGAAAAAAGTACTTGCACTGGGGCTTTATATCTCCATTGCCGGGCCGGTTACCTATAATAAAAATGTAGTGCTCGGCCAGGTAGCTTCCATGGTACCTCCCGGAAAGCTGCTCATCGAGACAGATGCCCCGTTTTTGCCGCCCACTCCTTTGCGGGGTAAAAGAAACGAACCTGCTTATGTAAAGTATACAGCCGAAAAAATTGCTGCTTTGCGGGGGAAGACGCCTGCTTACATAGGGCAGCTCTGTTTGGAGAATACCAGGAACCTCTTTCGCATATAATTTTATATACTGTTGCAAGGCTCATCCTTCTTTCGCAAAAAGGTATGAGAGTTTATGCAACAGAAGGTTTCCGGGTATTTTTAAAGGTTGGTGTTTATTATGGTAGCCCTTAAAAAAGGCATGGAAGTTATACTGTGCCTTTATCTTCTTACCTGTATCCTGGTTATAGCCTTGGTGCTCTTAAGAATTCATTTGTTTTCAACTGTGGAAGTGGTGGTTAATGACGCAGGCCGAGTCTTTACGGTAAAGTCCAGGGCTTCCTGTGTAGGGGATCTCCTCGCAGAGCAAGAGATTGATGTCAATTTTCATGACAAAATTTACCCTGGGATTTATGCACCTCTTGAAAAGAATACAGAAGTGATCATTGTAAGGACGGTTCCGGTTGTCTTAAGCCAGGCAGAGGCGACAGCCACCTATTACACGGCGGAGACTACTGTTGAAGGGTTTTTGGAGGAGATGGACGTTCCGCTGGATGGCAGCTTCTTTGTGACACCGCTGTTGGAAAGTCCAATTGTTCCGGAGATGGAGGTTAATCTCGTCGCCCGCAGGGTGGTTTCAGAATTTGAACAGCAAAAAATTCCTTATGACATTAAGAAAAACGAGGATAAGGAACTGCCCAAGGGGAGGCGTGTGGTTGTTCAGGAAGGCCGAGAGGGAATCCGGGAGCTTGAATACAGGGTTGTTTATGCAGGAGACCTGGAAGTCTCCCGGGAATTGGTCCAGGAAAGGATAATAAAGGAACCTGTCAGCGAAGTGGTAAATATCGGGACCGGGGTTGAGGCACCGCCACAGGCAAGCGTAGCCTCCCGGGGGGGGCGGGTTTACACTTACCGCAGCGAAGGCCTTGCTTCCTGGTACGGGGAGGAATTTCAAGGGAAAAGGACCAGCAGCGGACAGGTCTATGATCAATACGGTTTTACGGCAGCCCATCCTTCTCTGCCTTTTGGGACTTTGGTTAAGGTGACATTTTTAAAAACGGGGAAAAGCGTTGAGGTAACCATCAATGACAGGGGTCCCTTAAAGGGCGACAGAATTATTGATCTATCCAGCGCGGCCGCGGAAGCCATAGGCTTAAAACCCTACGGCGTAGGCCGGGTGAAGGTTGAAGTGGTGGAAGGACCGGGTTAATAGTTAAACTTTAAATTGGGCAAGAAAACCGCAATGTATTCAGAAGATTATGTCAATTTAAAAACCTGTCAAAAGCGGCAGGTTTTTTTTATGTACGGGCAACAGCCCCGTGACCGTATAAAAACTTGCCGATCGGACTAGAATAATGCTTCGAAGTGATTTATAAAATTGGGGGAGTTATCATGGAAGAAAGCGAAATAGAACCTTTACAGTATAATTCAGGCGGCAACAGGAGCTTGCAGAAAAAAATCGAGGCGATCATTTTTTTGCTGTTGGCAGGAGCGCTGCTCATATTTTTTTACTGCCGCCAGTGCAAGGAAATTGAGGTCATTGATGGAGCGCAGAGGATGCAATATTCGACTTTTAGCGGGACTGTGGGGGAGTTTCTTCTGGAAAAAGGCTTCAGCCTTAAGGAATACGATAAAGTTCTTCCCGCAAAAGGAGAACAGCTCCACGATGGAGACATCATTGTCATTAAGAGGGCTATTCCTGTTTTCTTAACTGTGGACGGAAGGGAACGAGAAATCTGGACCCATGCTTCCGAAGCAGCGGGCCTTTTAAGGGAACAAAACATCAAGCTTCAGGAAGATGACCTGATCTTTCCGGCCTTAAACCACCCCCTAAAACCGGGGGACGAAATTGTTGTTGTCAGAGTGGAAAAAAAGTATGAAGTGTATCAGGAAAAGATACCTTTCCGGACGATTAGGGTTCCCAATGCGGATCTGGAAGGCGGGGTGGTTCGTGTCCGGCAAGAAGGTATTGAAGGTTTGCAGGAAAATATCTGGGAACTTGTTAAAGAAAACGGAAAAGAAGTATCCAGAACTTTGCTCTCCAGTACTATCGTCAGTGAACCGCAGGATCTCGTCCTGGAATATGGGGAATTGAATTTAAGTTCCAGGAGCGGGGAAAGCATGCGGTATGAGCGGGTGATAACGGTTGAGGCCACCGCCTACTGTCCCGGAACGCCGGGCTCGGGCTGTCCCATTGATGAGCGGGGTGCCTCCCAGTGTACCGGTTTTTATAATGATGGTTATACTTTTACCGGGGTAAAAGCACGGGCTGGCGACGGGACAAGGGAAAACCCCCATATTATCGCCGTTGATCCTCGGCTTATTCCTTTAAAAACCCTCGTTTATCTCGAAGGGTACGGTTATGCCCGTGCCGAAGATACCGGAAGCGCTATTAAAGGAGCATCCATCGACCTCCTTTTTAATACCCATGCTGAGGCACGGGCTTTCGGTAGGAAAAGGTTAAGGTGTGCCCTTTTAATTCAATAACGATGGTATCCTTATCTAGTGCCGTTTCCGGCACTATTTTATTTGACAAATAAAAAATGCTATGATAAATTAGACGTGTGTGAGTCCCAACCCCACAGATTTTTATTTTAGGAGGTATCTTGTCGATATGTTGGGAAAGGTCAAATGGTTCAGTAAGGAAAAAGGTTACGGGTTTATCGAGCGGGAGGATGGGGACGATGTTTTCGTCCACTACTCTGCTATCCAGCAGGAAGGGTTTAAGACGCTTGCTGAAGGGGAAGAAGTAGAATTTGAAATTGTGGAAGGAAGCAGAGGCCCGCAGGCAGCCAATGTAACCAAGATTTAATCTGTGAGGGTGAGGATGCTTAGGATATTTATCATTTGTATTAAATGACCAAGGATCATCTAACCTCGAGATTTAGGAAGAGAGGCCTTTTAGACCTCTCTTCTTTTTATATTGTGTAACTGCTCAGTCTAAGAGATATTTTTTTCTGAATGGAAATTCTTTGGTTTAAGGCAGGATTTTTTACCTAAATAGGGAATGATATCAATTAAAAGACAGATGTAGAGTGCGGAAAGGAGTGCTTTTTATGAGGATTAACGTTAGGGGCCGCAATATGAACATTACTCCTGCGCTACAGGAATATGTAGTTAAAAGGCTCAACAGATTGGATAAGTATTTTAATTCTCCCATTGAAGCTCAGGTTACTTTGAGCGTAATAAGAGAAGATCATATTGTGGAAGTTACCATCTCTATGGACGGCTTGCTTCTGCGGGGTGAAGAGGCTACTTTGGACATGTACGCCTCCATTGACCTGGTTGTTGATAAATTGGAGCGCCAGATACACAAATATAAAACAAAAATTAACCGCAAACTCAGGCAGAAAGGAATTAAGGGGCTAAATGAAAAGCTTTTCCCACCGCAGGAAGAGGAAGAAGCAGAACCGGTTGTTGTTAAAAATAAGCGCTTTGTTATCAAGCCCATGCCTCTGGAGGAGGCTATACTGCAGATGAACCTCCTTGGGCACGACTTTTTTGTCTTTAACAACGCGGACACAGAAGAGATAAATGTTTTGTACAGGCGCAAAGACGGCAATTACGGCCTGATTGAATCTGCGGAATAAGGTGGTAAATGCCGCTTGCCCGGCGAAAACAGGAGCTTAGAACCTGATGAAAGGCGTAAGTGTTGTTATCTTTGAAGGGGGCGCCCCGGCAAGCGAAGTAGAGAAAATGCTCGTCCGCATCAGGCAGGCAGTTCTTCTGGACAATATCGGCAAGATAAAGAAAGTCAAATCCATCGGGGCTGTTTATCTTTTGACGAACTATCCCGCTCTGGCCGAGAAGGTTGCTTCATACGGGGGAGTTATTATTAAGGAGAGCGGCTTTGCAAAAGGGGAATTTCATTTTGGCCGGGCGCTGCGGGACCTTGTCAATCGGGAAAAGCTTGAGCGCGTTGTTTATATGAGCGGCGCGGGTGTTCCCCTGATCACGGAAGAAGAGCTGGAAGAAACTTGCCGTCTTTTACTCGGTTCCCGTCCAATTATCTACTCCAATAATACCATGTCTTCCGATATTGTTGCTTTTACTCCCGGCAGTCTTTTGAACCGGATTCTCCCCCCGGAACAGGATAATAATCTGGCTGTTGCCTTGAGCAGCGGAACCGGCGTGGAGCACAACCTTTTTCCCCCGAGCACCGGCTTCCTTTTTGATCTGGATACCCCGGCAGATTTGCTTATACTGGCGGGAAGCCCTTTGGCCGGTTCCCGAACGAGGGCGGCCCTGCAGGAGCTTAACTTGGACTTTACACGCCTGGAAAGGATAAAGGAAGTTTTAAAAAAAGGCAATTATCAGGATGTCGTTCTCCTTGGAAGGGTAGGTGCTCCGGTAATAGCAAAAATTAACCGGAGTTTAAAAGTCCGCTTAAGGATCTTTTCTGAAGAGAGGGGAATGAAAGCGCTGGGCAGAGAGAAGCGGGGCGAAGTTGTGTCTCTGCTCGGTTTTTTTCTGCAGGAAGTGGGCCCGCAGCGCTTTATACGCTACATAGAAAAAGTTTGCAGTGCGGCTTTACTGGATACCCGAGTTTTAATGGCCCATTTAAAGCCTGATCTTTTAACGGAGGATCGCTATCTTTCCGACTTGGGCCGCTGGCGGGAGATGAAAGATTCCTTTTTCAGGGAGTTTACCCGTTGTGCCGTGGAATCTGCCGTCCCTATTCTTTTAGGCGGACATTCCCTGGTTCTGGGAGGTTTGTGGGCGCTGGCGGAGGAGATCGGGCAAAATATCTGAAAGGGATTATCGATACTACCTATTTTTACCAAAGGGGGTAGTCTATTTACATGAAAATATATCGCCTTGTTGATCTTTCTCCGGAGGAGTACAGCAGATTGCTGCGGCGTTCTGAAATTGATATTGCCCAATATGCTCCCCTGGCCCGGGAAGTTATTGAAAGGGTCCGCCGGGATGGAGACAGCGCACTCCTTTATTTCACGGAAAAATTCGACGGGATAACCCTGGAAAAAGAACAACTTCGGGTAACGGATAAAGAGATTGAGGATGCTTGCAATGCTCTGGATGCCTTAACCCGGGACACTTTGGAATATGCTGCCGCAAATATAAAGAAATTTCACCGGGAGCAGCTTCCAGAAGAGATGTGGATGAAAGAGATTGATAACGGGATACTGGTAGGGGAAAAAATTACGCCTCTGCCGGATGTTTGTTTGTATGTACCCAGGGGAAAGGGAAGCTTTCCTTCGGTAATGCTCATGCTGGGGATTCCGGCAGTGGTGGCCGGGGTCCCCAGAGTAATCGTCTGTACACCTCCGGGAAAAGATGGAAAAATAGATGCGGTTACCCTCGCTGCCGCGCATATTGCCGGGGTTGGGGAAATTTACCGGGTGGGCGGCATGCAGGCTGTTGCCGCGGTGGCCTATGGAACGGAGACGATACCCCGCTGCTGCAAAATAGTGGGTCCCGGTAACGCTTATGTTAACGCGGCGAAAAGGCTTTTATACGGCGTCCTCGATGTGGGGCTTCCTGCAGGGCCCAGCGAGGCCATTATCCTGGCGGACGAATTTGCCGATCCCCGCCTTGTTTCCCTGGATATGCTCATTGAAGCGGAACACGGCCCCGATTCCGCTTCCCTTTTAGTAACCCACTCCCTGGAGCTTGCAGAAAAGGCCCGCTCCTCCGTGCAGCGCCTTTTAGAGGAACTGCCGGCAGAAAAGCGTGCTTTTGCTGAGACTGTTTTTCAGAACTACGGGGGAATTGTTTTAACGGAGAGCCTTGACGAATCAGTGCGCTTTGTCAACGATTATGCCCCCGAGCATCTGGAAGTCCTCACAGCAGAACCTTTCGCCCTATTGCCGCAGATTAAAAATGCCGGGGAGATTCTGCTGGGGCCGGCCACACCCATTACGCTCTGCAACTTTTTGCTCGGGCCCAATGCTATTCTCCCGACGGGCTCCTTTGCCCGGACATATTCCGGAGTGTCGGTCCACGATTTTTTAAAGAGGTCTTCCTTTGGCTATGTAACTGCAGAAGGCTTTTCCCGGGTACGGGATGCTGCCTGTCATTTTGCCGAAATTGAAGGTTTTGCCGCCCATGCCATGGCGGTAAGGAGGAGATTTGCTAAGGAGGTGTAACCGGGAAAGGGGCTTAACGGCACAACCTTCCCGTAAATGGAATGCGCCGACGGATTATTCGTAAAACTGCTGAAGCCGAGGTCTCTGTTACCATTGACTTCGGCCCCCGCTGCGACGAGCCCAAAAAAGGCCTTAAAACCCCGCTACCCTTTCTGAACCATATGCTGGAACATATTATCTGGCGGGGCGAATTCAACCTGGAAGTGAAGACCAGGTTGGAGGATTTTTATCTTTCCCATGTTGTCTGCGAAGATCTGGGTATTACGCTGGGCAGGGCAATCAAAGAATGCGTGGACGAGCGTCTGGAAGAAGGGGTGAAGGGGTTTGGTTTCGCCTTGGCAACAATAGACGAAGCCCTCTGTCAGGCTGTTGTCAGTTTTGAAAACAGGGCTTACTTTCACCTGCATCACCCTGAGGTCGAAATACCCGCGGAGGTGGAAAACACCAGTTCAGAAGATCTGAAAACTTTTTTTGAAGGATTTGTCCAGGGCGCCGCGTGTACGCTGCATCTCAACCTTATCAAGGGAGAGAACGGCCATCACATCTGGGAAGCAGCTTTTCGCGCTTTCGGCGAAGCGCTGCGTAGCGCCCTGAAGGTCCGGGAGTGGAGAAAAGGTATGACTGCGGGTGTGGCCGGTCCGGTTCAATTTGAGAGAGGAGAAAGCAAGTGACTTTTTCTGCCGGACGAAAAATAATATTTGACATGGATGGAGTTATTACCAGCGAGGAACGCTATTGGGACGCTGCCGCGCTTACAGCCTGGGAACTGCTTTTCAGCGTGAATTATCTGGGTCTCAAGCCCTTGGCAACGCTGCCTCCTTTTAAAACAGTCCTTTCCGCGCTGGAGATAGCCTTAGTCCGCCGCGCCGTTTTTTGCGAAGACAAGGTTATTTCTTTTTTTAAACAGCAGGCCTTAAACTCTAATTGGGACCTGGCCTTTTTAACCTTTGCCTTTCAGTTTGTTTCCCTGCTTTGCGATCTCGCCTCCCGGGGAATTTTTTTAAACGGCGGGGTAGAAGTTTGGGGAGCAAAAGGAATAACTGCCGCCAAGCTTTCTCTAATCCGTTCATTTTTACCTCCTGACGAACGGGATCGCTGGGAACCTTCTTTTGAGAGCGTGCTGGGGAGCTGGCCCCAAGGGGCAAAGGGAGCTGGGCTGGCGGCAAAGCTCTGCCGGCTCCTTCCTCCCCGTTATGCACAAATACTCGGGGACTGCAGCAGCACCTCCCTTTCTCCCCTCTGGAAGGATGTCAGGGAAATTTTCCAACAGTGGTATCTGGGGGAGCAAAAATTTACGGAAATTTTTGGCAGGAAAGCAGGGGCCTCCGGAAAAGAAGGGCTCATCTACAGGGAAGAACCTATTATTGAGGCCCCCAGGTTGAAGGAAACCCTCAGCCGTCTCAAGGGGCTGGGCTGGGAGCTGGGGATTGCCACGGGGAGGCCTTTAAGCGAGCTCCTTTTCCCCCTGGAGCGGATGGAAATCCGGCAGTACTTCCATCCCGGCTCGGTGGTTACTTATGATGAAGTAGTAAAAGCGGAGAACGCGCTAAGGGGAGAATTCCCCAATATTTCTCTGGGGAAACCCCACCCCTTTCCCTTTTTGAAGGCATACTGGGGCGAAGAAAAAAGTGACAGGCAGTTGGCTGCTCCCGGGCCTCCGCTGCCGCAGCGGAGGATGTGCTGGGTCGTGGGGGATGCCATGGCGGATCTCTTGGCTGCCCGGGAGGCAGGGGCCTGCTTTATCGGCGTTTTAACAGGACAAAGCGGCGCCTGCAATAAAGAAATATTTGCCCGGGAAGGTGCCGAGGTTGTATTGCCGGATATAACCTTCCTGCCCGACTTTATTGCCAAATATTCTTAACGAAGATGACCTGCCCGGAAAGCCGGGCAGGTTTTTTGGCGGTGCAAGGGGGCTATACGGTCTTAAGGAAGGTGAAAGAGGGGATAAAATATGTTATAATGAGCAAACCAATGCTTTTAGCATTCAGAAATATGATTATGAAGTAACGGCAAAAGACACTCTTCCCTCAAAGGAGGGTCATTAATGGGACTATTGACGAAAATATTCGGCGATCCCCATGTCCGGGAAGTTAAAAAACTCTGGCGCTATGTGGAAGAAGTAAACTCCTACGAGGATCGTTTCAAAAAATTTACGGATACTCAATTGCGTGAGCTGACGGGCCGGTTTAAGAAAAGGTATGCCGATGGGGAATCCCTTGACGACCTTTTGCCCGAAGCATTTGCCGCAGTCAGGGAGGCAGCCCGGCGTACGCTGGGGATGAGGCCGTTTGACGTGCAGGTTCTGGGAGGGGTAGTTCTCCACCAGGGGCGCATTGCGGAGATGAAGACAGGGGAAGGGAAAACGCTGGCAGCGACGATGCCGGCATATTTAAATGCGCTGACCGGGAAAGGGGTGCACATTGTTACTGTCAATGATTATCTGGCAGCCAGGGACCAGAAGTGGATGGGTTCCATCTATCGCTTCCTGGGCCTTGAGGTGGGACTTATAGTTCACGGTTTAAGCTCCCAGCAGCGCCGCACTTCCTACAATGCGGATATTGTTTACGGGACAAATAACGAATTTGGGTTTGATTACCTGCGGGACAACATGGTCCTGTACAAGGAACATCTGGTGCAGCGGCCCCTTTATTATGCCATTGTGGACGAGGTGGACAGTATTCTCATCGACGAAGCCAGGACGCCCCTCATTATTTCCGGAGCAGCCGAAAAAGCAACGGATCTCTATGCAAAGTTTGCCGCTTTTGTTCCCCGCCTAAAAAAGGATGTACATTATACTGTCGATGAAAAAGCCCACACTGTAGTTTTGACGGAAGAAGGAACCGCTCTGGCCGAAGAATATCTCAAGATTAACAACCTGGCTGACGAGCAAAACATGGAACTTGCACATCATCTCAATCAGGCGCTCAAAGCCCACGTCTTGATGAAAAGGGATCGGGATTATGTGGTCAAAGACGGCGAGGTTGTTATTGTGGACGAGTTTACAGGACGGCTTATGTTCGGCCGCCGCTACAGCGAGGGGCTACACCAGGCTATCGAGGCAAAAGAAAAAGTCAAAGTTGCCCGGGAAAGCCGCACCCTGGCCTCCATTACCTTCCAGAACTATTTCCGCATGTATGAAAAACTCGCCGGGATGACCGGAACAGCCGTGACAGAAGAAGAAGAATTCCGCAAGATTTACGGTATGGATGTGGTTGTCATTCCCACAAACAAGCAGATGATCCGCAAAGATATTCCCGATGCAGTTTACCGGACCGAGAGAGGAAAATTCAAATCAGTAGTGGAAGAAATAGCCCGGATACATGAAAAAGGGCAGCCGGTTCTGGTGGGGACCATTTCTATCGAAAAATCTGAAGAATTAAGCCGGATGCTGGCAAGAAAAGGTATTCCTCACCACGTTCTCAACGCCAAACATCATGAGAAAGAAGCGGAGATCATTTCTCAGGCGGGTAAGTTTAAGGCGGTAACCATTGCTACCAATATGGCGGGCCGGGGGACCGACATTATTCTTGGGGGGAACCCTGACCGGGAATTGGAGCGCCTGAACGACGACCCCGATCTGCCTGAGGATAAAAAAGAGGAAAAACGGCGCCGCATTCTTGAGGAATGGCAAAAAGAGCATGAAAAGGTTGTGAGCCTGGGCGGCCTGTATATTATTGGCACTGAGAGACATGAGTCCCGCCGTATAGACAACCAGCTCCGGGGGCGTGCAGGCCGCCAGGGGGATCCCGGTACTTCGCAGTTTTTTGTCTCCATGGAGGATGACCTGATGCGGCTTTTCGGTTCCGATAACGTTGTCTCCATTATGGAAAAGCTGGGTATGGAAGAAGATGTTCCCATTGAACATCCCATGATCAGCCGGGCCATTGAAAATGCCCAGAAAAAAGTAGAAGGGCGTAACTTTGAGATCCGCAAGCATATCCTGGAATATGATGATGTACTCAATCAACAAAGGGAAGTGATCTACGGGCAGCGCCGCCAGGTGCTGGAAGGAGAGAACCTGAAAGACAGTATTCTGGAAATGATCCCAGACGTGGTGGACGGTGCCCTGCAGATCTATGCCGGCGAAAAAATTTATCCGGAAGAATGGGATCTGTCCGGGCTGCTTAAATTTGGGGAGAGGGTTTTTCTTCCGGCAGGCCTCCTGGGGGAAGAGGAACTAAAAGGGCTTTCCCGGGAGGAATTAAGGGAAAAACTGGTTAACGCGGCCAACGATTTTTATGAGCGCCGGGAAGAGGAGATTGGCAGCGAGGTAATGCGCGAACTGGAGCGCGTTATTCTCCTGAGGGTTGTGGACAGCAAGTGGATGGACCATATTGATGCCATGCACCAACTCCGCCAGGGCGTCGGGCTGAGGGCTTACGGCCAGCAGGATCCCCTTGTTGAATATAAGTATGAGGCTTACGAGATGTTCCAGGAAATGATCCGTTCTATCCGGGAAGACGTTGTCCGTCTCATCCTTCACGTGCAAATCAGCCAGGCCCCGGAAAGGCACAGAGTGGCCGCACCTGTTCTGACGGTAAAAAACAGGGACGAAGGAGCAATGGGCGAAGCCCGTAAGGCTGACGGAAAAGAAACCGGAGACCGGGTAAAACGAACCCCGGTTACAGTTAAAAAGATTGGAAGAAACGATCCCTGCCCTTGCGGTAGCGGGAAAAAATATAAAAAATGCTGCGGCGCAAATTCCTGAAGTTTAACGTACCTTCAAGCTTTTGTGAATAATTTGTTTGCAAAATCTTGCGTTTTGGTAGCCGGGGGCTATATAATGCAAGAAAAGGAGGATGATTTATGTATTCTGAACTTGTTGGGAAACTGGCACAGCAAAAAGAACGCTTTAAAAAATGGAGTTACTCTCTTTGACCTGGAGGAAATGGAAAGGAAAATCCGGACAATAGAAGAGGAAGCAGGAAAACACGACTTCTGGGATAATCCGGAGGAAGCCCAAAAAAAAATGCAGGAATTGGGTAAACTAAAAGACCGGACCGCGCTTTTCGAAAAGCTGAACGGTTTACTGGAAGAATGGGAAATACTCCTGCAGCTTTATGAGGAGGCGGACAGCAGCGGGGAAAGTAAAGAGGAAGCTGACGGACTTCTGGATGAAGCTGAAAGGATAAGCGTTAAAGTGGCGTCTCTGCTGGATGGGGAAGAACTTCGCTTTCTTTTTAATGGCTGCTATGATGATCATAACGCCATTCTTGCCCTTCATCCGGGTGCGGGGGGACTTGAAGCCCAGGATTGGACGGAAATGCTTCTGCGCATGTATACCCGCTGGGCAGAGAAGAAAGGCTATACTATAGAAGTGCTGGATCTTTTGCCCGGCGAAGAAGCGGGAATAAAAAGCGTAACTTTCCTCGTGCAGGGAGAAAAAGCGTACGGCTATCTTCAGGCTGAGCGGGGTGTCCATCGTCTTGTGCGCATCTCTCCCTTTGATGCGGGCGGGAGAAGGCATACGTCTTTTGCCTCGGTAGATGTCCTTCCCGAAGTAAGGGAAGGAGTAGACGTGGAGCTGAACCCGGAAGATTTGCGGATTGACACCTTCCGCTCCCGGGGGGCCGGCGGACAGCATGTCAATACGACAGATTCTGCGGTCAGAATTACGCATGTACCAACGGGAATCGTGGTTCAATGCCAGAATGAACGTTCCCAGCACAGCAACAAAGAGAAGGCCATGCGTATCCTGCTGGCAAAACTGGCAGATCTCGCCCAGGAGAAACAGAAGGAAGAGCTTGAATCCATCCGGGGAGAGCAAAAAGAAATTGCCTGGGGAAGCCAAATCCGCTCCTACGTTTTTCACCCCTATTCCCTTGTGAAAGATCATCGGACGGGTGTTGAGGTGGGAGATATCCAGGCGGTCATGGACGGAGAGATTGAGGAATTTCTGGAAGCTTATCTTCGTTTTAACGCCCGCCGGAAAGAAAATGCCGGACTTCTTAATAAGGGTTAAAGGCTGTTGGGAAAGCAATGAAAGACTGGAAAAAATACACTCGGGAATTGCTGGGCATCGTTCTGGGAACAGCTTTAACGGCGGCATCTTTTAATATGTTCCTTATACCCAACAAGATTGCTTCCGGGGGTATTTCCGGCCTTGGCGTCATTCTCTATCATCTTTACGATGTTCCGGTGGGAATTACGGTTTTTCTCGCCAATGTTCCGCTTTTTATCCTGGCATGGGTTTCCCTGGGGTGGAAGTTTGTCGGCCACAGCCTTGCCGGTTCCCTGTTGTTTCCCCTCATGCTGGGGATGACGGGATTTTTACCCCTTGTTACCGGGGATCTGCTTCTCGGTTCTATTTTTGGAGGCATCGGCGGCGGCATCGGATTGGGGATAGTGTTTCGTTCGCAGGGTTCAACGGGCGGGACCGCACTTGCTGCCCAGTTAATTAATCATTTCTGGGGGTTGAGCAGCGGTTTTAGCCTTATTCTGGCCGATATGCTCATTGTCATTCTGGCGGGTGTTATTTTCAGCCCGGAACTGGCCATGTTCGCCCTGATTTCCCTTTTTGTAACCAGCAAGTGCATAGATCTTGTCCAGGAAGGCTTTTCCATCTCCAAGGCGGCCCTAATCATCAGCCCGAAAAAGGAACTCATTGCCGGAAAAGTCTTGGAAGATCTGGGCAGGGGGGCTACTTTTCTGGAAGGCCGCGGGGCTTATACAAAGGAGGAAAAGGGGATTATCCTTTGTGTAATATCCCAGGCGCAGGTAAGCCGGCTGAAAAAGATTGTCAAAGAGGTTGACCCCCAAGCATTTGTCATTGTTAGTTCCGTAGGTGAGGTTCTCGGTGAGGGCTTTCAGCGAATTTAGGATGTTTCTAAAATCATTGCCCGAGGAGGAATGAAATTGCAGATACTTGCGGATACTACTTTGAAGGAACTGAAACAAAAAGCCGTGAAACTGCGCAGGGATATTATTGAGATGCTTTACGAGGCCGGCTCGGGCCATCCCGGGGGCTCCCTTTCTGTCCTCGATATTCTCGTGCTCCTGTATTACAGAGTGATGAGGATAGACGCGGCCAACTGCCAGTATCATGACCGCGACAGGTTGGTTTTAAGCAAAGGACATGCCTGTCCCGCTCTATATGCCGTGCTGGCGGACAAGGGATTTTTTCCCGCAGGTGAGCTGAAACGGCTGCGCAAGATTGATTCCATCCTGCAGGGACACCCCGATATGCGCAAGACACCGGGCGTGGAGATGTCCAGCGGTTCCCTTGGCCAGGGCCTTTCAGTCGCCAACGGCATGGCTTTGGCTGCCCGCCTGGAAAATTCAAGACGGCGCATTTTCGTCATTCTTGGGGACGGGGAAATACAGGAAGGGCAGGTATGGGAAGCAGCAATGACTTCGGCCCATTACCGCCTCGACAACCTGACTGCTTTCCTCGATTTTAACGGTTTGCAAATCGACGGCTGGGTGAGGGATGTCAAGTCGTTGGAGCCGTTGTTGGAAAAATGGAAGTCCTTTGGCTGGCACGCCCTGGAAGTGGACGGCCATGATTACCGTTCGCTGATGGAAGGCGTGAGCAGGGCTTTTGCGAACAAAGGGGCACCGACGATGATTATTGCCCGCACGGTTAAAGGTAAGGGCGTTTCGTTTATGGAAAACCAGGTAGACTGGCATGGTAAGGCGCCCGGCAAAGACGAATATGAAAAAGCCCTCCGCGAGCTGGGGTATGGAAAGGAAGGTGGTGCTTCTTATGGAGGCGATGGCTACCAGGGAAGCTTACGGTAAAGCTTTGGTTGAACTGGGTCACAGGATGGAAAAGGTTGTTGCCCTGGACGCGGATCTTTCAAAATCTACGAAGTCGGCCCTATTTGCGGAGAAATTTCCCTTGAGATTTTTTAACATGGGAGTTTCAGAGGCGGATATGATGGGGACAGCTGCCGGATTGGCCGCATCCGGATTTATTCCCTTTGCCAGCACATTCGGCGTCTTTGCTACCGGAAGAGCCTATGACCAGATACGAAACTCCATTGCCTATACCCGTCTGAATGTAAAGATTGCCGCCAGCCATACCGGCATAACCGTGGGAGAAGACGGTGCTTCCCACCAGGCGCTGGAGGATATCGCCCTGATGCGCGTCCTGCCCAATATGACTGTGATCGTGCCCGTGGACGGCAGGCAGACCTTTCAGGCCGTCGAAGCGGCAGCAGCTTATGACGGGCCTGTTTATCTGCGGCTTGGAAGGCTGGCCGTTCCCCAGGTCATTCCTGAAGAGCTTTCCTTTGAACTGGGTAAAGCCCAGCTCCTGCGGGAGGGAAGCGACATGATGATCGTTGCCACGGGGATTATGGTAAAAGCAGCCCTGGATGCAGCGGAGATATTGGAAAAGGACGGCATCAGCGCGGCTGTGGTGAATGTACATACTATTAAACCCCTGGACGGAGAATTTCTGGTCCGGATGGCCCGGATTACCGGTGCTGTTGTTACCGCAGAGGAGCACAGTATTATCGGCGGTTTAGGGGGAGCGGTTGCCGAACTGCTTGCTGAGAACTGCCCGGTTCCTGTTATCAGAGTGGGAATCCGGGATACTTTTGGGGAGTCGGGCGCTCCCAAAGATCTGCTGCAAAAATATGGGCTAACTGCCGAAAGCCTCGTTCTGGCAGGAAAAAGGGCCCTGGAGTTAAAAAAAGCGTAACTGCTCAAAGGTTAATGTAATAAGTGAAGCTGTGAGGACGGCCAGGGCGTCTCCTGAAGCGAAGACTTGGGACATTCCCCATAAAGATTTTTATCCTTTTATGGCAGGGAATAGCCCGTTTCTTGTCGAAGAGGAAATTTCACCGGTTGACGTTATTTGGGAAGAAATTATAAAAATCAGGAGGTGTATTGCCCGGCGTTCCTTAATGCTAAAGAAAGCCGGGCGCAAAAACATGGCGACAATTTATTACGACAAGGATGCTGATTTAGCCCAATTAAAAAATGAGAAGATCGCTATTGTCGGTTATGGTAGCCAGGGACATGCCCATGCCCAGAATTTAAAGGAAAGCGGACTTAGCGTTGTTGTGGCTGATCTTCCGGGAAGCCCGAACTGGCTACAGGCTGAAAAAGACGGCCTGGAGGTGAAGACAGTTGCCGAAGCTACAGCAGAAGCGCAGGTAATCATGATGCTTATCGGCGACAATGACCAGCCTCCCGTTTTTAAGAGCGAAATCCTTCCAAACTTGACCGAAGGCAAAGCTTATGCTGTTGCTCACGGGTTTAACGTTGTTTTTAACCAGGTTATCGCTCCTCCCAATGTGGATGTTTTTATGGTCGCCCCCAAGAGCCCCGGACACCTGGTCCGGCGTATGTACCAGGAGGGAAACGGGGTTCCTGCTTTGGTGGCCGTTCATCAGGATTCGACAGGACGCTGCCTCCAGCGCGCGCTGGCCTATGCAAAGGGGCTGGGGTGCACAAGGGCAGGAGTTATCGAGACCACGTTCCAGGAGGAGACGGAAACGGATCTTTTTGGCGAGCAGGCCATCCTCTGCGGGGGGACAACCGCGCTCATTAAAGCTGCTTTTGATACGCTGGTGGAAGCCGGATACCAGCCTGAAATCGCCTACTTTGAATGCATGCATGAACTGAAGCTTATTGTTGACCTGCTTTATGAAGGCGGATTGTCCTGGATGCGCTATTCGGTCAGCGATGTGGCGGAATACGGCGATTTAACCCGCGGGCCGAGAGTTATTAACGACCAGGTTCGGGAGGAGCTCAGGAAAATGCTTAAAGAAATCCAGGACGGCAGTTTTGCCCTGGAGTGCATCAATGAGTTTCACCTGAACCGACCCAAGATGACGGCCTTAAAGAGGAAGGAAGAGGAGCACCTCATTGAAAAGGTCGGCAAAGAGCTCCGGGCCATGATGCCCTGGCTGAAGAAAAAGTAAAAGCTTTGCTAAATTAACGCAGATTTTTTTCAATGCTAGAAAAATAAGTTCTTTTATCCACATTTTGGCCATCCTAAAAAAAGGATTTTTAGATTACCTGTCGAATTAAAAGAAAAAAAAAGGGAAGTCTAAAAATCGCTTAAGGACGGCCTTATTTTATGATTGAGATAAGCCATCTATACAAGCAATTCGGCAACGATGTTGTCGCTTTAAAAGATTTAAATCTGGTTATTGATCGCGGCGAATTTGTCTTTATTGTGGGCTCCAGCGGTGCGGGAAAATCCACCCTCCTGAAGCTTTTATTAAAGGAAATCTCGCCGACGCGGGGCAGCATTAAAATTTTCGGAAGGGACATAACGCGGTTAAAGGGCCGTCAGATTCCCTTGCTAAGGCGGAATATCGGCATGGTTTTTCAAGATTTTCGTCTTCTCAATGACCGGAATGTTTTTGAAAATGTGGCTTTTACCCTGAGGGTTACCGGTGCTTCCTCCAAAGAAATCCGCAAAAGGGTTCCCCTTTCTCTGGAACTGGTGGGTCTTAAAGATAAACAATTTAAAAAGCCGGACGAGCTTTCCGGCGGGGAGCAGCAGAGGGTTTGTGTCGCCCGGGCTATTGTTAACCGCCCGGCAGTGGTTATTGCAGATGAGCCTACGGGAAATCTGGATCCCAACACTTCCATGGAGATCATGAAATTGTTTGAGGAGATAAATGTCAGGGGTACTACAGTTATTGTGGCCACCCACGCCAAGGAACTGGTGGATTATTTTCAAAAACGTGTAGTTGTCCTCGACCGCGGCCGCCTGATAAGCGATCAGGAGAGAGGAGTATATATTGATGCGCATAAGGAACCTCTTTTATTTCCTGGGGGAGGCGCTTAAAAGTGTGGTCCGCCATGGTTGGATGAGCATTGCTTCTATCGCCGTCGTGGCGATGACGCTTCTCATTCTGGGTTGTTTTATGGTTTTAAATTTTAATGTGGCAAATCTGGCTGAAGATATTAAGGAACAGGTGCAGATTGTCGTTTATATTGATGAAAATGCCGATGAGCAGACCCGGGAGAACCTCCATAATAAACTGGTAGCACATCCCGAACTGGATGAGGTGCGCTTTGTCTCAAAAGATGAGGCCATGGAACGCCTGAAAAGACAGATGGGCGACAGGGCCTATCTGCTGGACGGTTATACCGAGGAGGATGCTAATCCTTTGCGGGATTCATATGAGCTGCGCACGAAAGTCCCTGAAAATATTTCTCTAGTAGCCGAAGAGATTGGGAATTATCCCGGAGTAGGCTATATCGATTACGGTGAGGGGATTGTTGAACCTCTCTTTCAGTTTACCGGAGTAATTCGCTATATCGGACTGGCTTTTATGGTTGGGTTGGCTTTAACGGCAATTTTTCTCATTTCCCATACCATCCGTATGACCGTCTATATCCGGCGCAGGGAAATTCAGATCATGAAATATGTAGGGGCAACCAACTGGTTTATCCGCTGGCCTTTTATCTTTGAAGGGCTGATCCTTGGACTGGTTGGGGCCGTTATTCCCGTTCTTGTTGTGCAATTCAGCTACCAGGCGGCAGTAGAGTGGGTTCAAGAAAACATTTACTTCGTTACATTGCTGCCTCCGCAGCAAATCGGGACGGAAATAGCCCGTATCCTTATGCCTCTGGGCGTTGTCCTCGGCATATTGGGCAGCACGCTTTCTGTCCGGCGGTTTTTAAATGTCTAGGTACAGTTTTTTTCAGGGTAAAAATTGGAGAAAAACTTTCAAAGTGGATTTATAAAGGGAGGTTTTCGTTTTGCATTTCCCCAGGCTTCGTTTCTGCTTCATTGTAGCTCTTCTTTTTTGTCTGTTCATTACCTTTATGCTGCCTGCTTATGCAAACCAGACAGATGTCTTGAAAGAACGGATATTACAAACGCAGCAGGAACAGGACAAGATTAAAAGAGATTTGAATGCCAGAAAGGGTCAGCTGAAGGAATATCAGAGCGAGGAGAAGAAACTCCTGGCGGAGCTAAACGCCCTGGAGCAGAGCTTGGAAAAATATCGCCGCGAGCTGGACAAGCTGGAAAAAGAAATTAATAAAACACAAAGCTTAATACAAATAACCGAAGCAGAGCTGGAGGAAGCGGAAAGGCAGATACAAAAGCGGGATGAATTACTTAAAATGCGGCTGAGGGCAATTTATGAAAAAGGAGATACCGAGTATCTGGAGGTTCTTTTTCAAACTACCAGCTTTGCGGAATTTATTTCCCGGCTCAATGATTTAAAACTCATTGCGGAGAATGATTTTTTACTTTTGGAACAGGCCTATGCTGAAAGGCAAAGAATACAGGAAAAAAAGGAAAGCCTGGAAAAGGAAAAGGAAAATTTGTTGAGCCTGAAGGTGGAAAGGCTGAAAAAGCGGGATGAACTGAATAAACAAATAGCTGAGCGAGAACAATTGATGGAGGAAGTGCAGAAAGCCATTGAAGCACAGGAGCGTGCCATTCGGGAGCTGGAACAGGAAGCCGGCAAAGTGGCCAACTTGATTAAACAGCTCCAGGAAGAAATGCGCAGCCTAACGGTTAATATTACTCCTTCAGGGAAATTGCTCTGGCCCCTGGCTGAGTACGGGAAATCGTGGATAACATCAAATTATGGTTACCGCACCCACCCTATTACGAAAAAAGCAGGAACTTTTCATGGGGGGGTCGACATCGGCATTCCCAGGGAGCGCTGGCCGGGTTCTTCTTCGTATAACGGCAATCCCGTATATATTAGGGCTGCAGATAATGGTGTCGTTCTTTTTGCCGGAAGCAACGCAGGCTACGGGCGCATGGTTATTCTCTCGCACGGCAGTGAGCTCACTACCGTATACGCCCACTGTCACAGCCTGCTCGTTTCTGCCGGTCAAAAGGTGTCCCAAGGGCAGCCAATTGCAATTGTGGGTTCTACCGGTTCCAGTACGGGTCCCCATCTCCATTTCGAGGTGCGGGTAAACGGGGACAGGAAAAACCCTATGAGTTATTTTTAATGCAATTTAAAGCTTAAGGACGTGAAGGAGTGGTATTTTTCTCGTCTGGAAGGTATAATAATTAATAATTAACAAAGTTTATTACATATCCCTTTCATAAAATTAGAGCAACTGCTCAGTCTGAGCAGTTACAACTGAGAAACATAGAGAGATGGTGCTGATGAAAAGACGGGATTTTTTTGTTGTGTTGTTATGTCTGCTTCTTTTAAGCAACATGGCAACATATTTTTATACCCGTTTTTTGTTTTTCTCTCCGGCTGCCGGAGCAGTCGGAGAACAAAGGGCCGGAGAGGGGCTGCTGGGGGAGATCCGCGATATTCTGGAAAAAAATTATTATCAATCCCTTGATGAAAAAGAGCTGACCCGCGGTGCTATTAAAGGAATGCTTGACTGCCTGGACGACCCTTATACCCTTTACCTGGAACCGGAAGCGCTGGAGGAGATGCTGGCCCAAACAACCGGTTTATTTAGCGGGATTGGTGTTGAAATTGTGGAAGATGAGGGTGAAATACTGGTTTTGCGGGTAATGGAGGGTACTCCTGCATTCCTTGCGGGATTGTGTTCGGGGGACCGCATTCTGGAAGTTGACGGGAAGAGTATGGCAAATGTCTCCCTGGACGAGGCGGCCCGGCTCCTTCGGGGACCGAGGGGAACAGAAGTTACGATTACATTCAGGCGGCCCGGAGAAGATGAATTGTTTACTGCAACGCTGATCAGGGAACAAATTGAGCGCGATACGGTCTTTAGCAGTTGCCTGGAAGAAAGATACGCTTATATTAAAGTTACCAGCTTTGATCAGGGCACTGCCGGGGATTTCCGAAATGCTGTCATGGCGCTGGAAAACGAAGGCCTGGACGGAATGATTATCGACCTGCGCGATAACCCCGGCGGGCTTTTTGACGAGGCCATCAAAATGGGTGAGTTTATTGTGCCTGAGGGAGAAATAACCCGCGTGGTTGATCGGGACGGGAAAGTTCTCAGCCGTTATCTTTCTCGGGCCAAGCCAAAAGATTACCCGGTCGCGGTCCTGATAAACCAGTATACAGCCAGTGCAGCGGAGATTATCGGGGGAGCACTGCAGGACAGCGAAAGGGCAGTGTTGGTGGGGATGCCCACTTTCGGGAAGGCTTCGGTGCAATACCTGCAAACTTTGAGCGACGGCGGAGGCCTTCGCTATACCATTGCCAGGTATTTAACACCCAAAGGAAAAGATCTTCATAAGAACGGCCTTAAACCGGACTACGAGGTAGAGCTGCCGGATGAGTACTACCTTAAAAACCGGCCGGTCCCCCGGGATATCAAGCCCGGAGACACAGGCCCAAAGGTCGTGCTCCTGCAGGTCATGCTCAATTGCTTAGGATATGATCTGGAGATAACAGGTGTTTTTGATGAACCGCTTGTAGACTCTTTGCAAGCCTTCCAGGCGGAGAACGGCCTTAGCACGGGAATGCTCGACGATCCCACCAGAGAGTCTATACGCCGCCGCTTGGCCGAAAAAGCCGGGGAGCTTGATGAGCAGCTTCACTTTGCCTTAAATTTATTAAAAAGCCAGGCGGGTTCCTGAGAAGACCGCTTCTGCTGTTCGAGAGGAGAAAAACTGTGCAATTTTGGGTCAATATTTTTTTTCTGATGCTAAAAACCATGGCCTACTGCCTGGTTAATCCATATTTTTGGCTGGTTGTCCTTATTGTTATTATCCAGTACCGCAGAACGGTAAACCTGGAAAAGAAATTATTCGGCCATGCCGTCAATAACATCTGGCAATTTACCGTTTCTTCGGTATTGTATGGTATCCTCGGCGGCTTTTTCGGCAGCGTTCTCCTTTTGTTGCTGGGAATTTCACTGGACAGCGTTGGAATTGCCTACCTCTGGCCTGTGGCCATTTTTCTTTTTTTGTTTAATCCCCGGTTCTTATGTTTTGCCTATGCAGGAGGAATTGTTGCCGTCTTTTCACTTTTTCTCCGCGTTGTGCTGCCTGTTTATCCTGTGCTGGGTAAAAGCAAAATACTGACAGACGCTGCGAACATTCATCTTCCCAGCCTTCTGGCACTGATTGGAATTCTACATTTGACCGAATCTTTTTTAATTTACCTGAGCGGCCATCGCGGAGCAAGTCCGGTTTACCTGAAAACTTCAAGCGGGGAAGTTGTGGGGGGATACAGCCTGCAACGCTTCTGGCCGCTTCCTTTAATTGGCCTGTGGGCGCTGGCGGTGGCAGAAAACTCCCAGATGTTTGTGGGAGGAATTTCCATGCCCGAATGGTGGCCTCTCCTGGGTACAGTCATGAACGTAGGGGTGGATGAAAAGGTTATTTATTTTATGTTTCCCATTGTCGCCGGGCTGGGATATAGCGATATGGCTCTTTCCAGCGATCCGAGCACAAAGAGGATTAAAGCGGCAAAAAATTTGGCTATTTACAGCATTCTCCTTTCAGCGGCAGCAGTAGCCGCGGTCTATGTACCGGCCATAACTATTCTTGCAGCCCTTCTGGCCCCGCTGGGACATGAATATTTAATTCGCAAGGGAAACCGGGAAGAATACTCCCGCCCCCCTCTTTTCAGTGCCAATTGTGCAGCCGGACTGCAGATCCTGGCTGTGCTGCCCCATACTCCCGCGGAAAAAGCAGGGCTGCAGAACGGAGACAGCCTGTTGGAAATAAACGGCATAGAGATTAACTCTGAATTTGATTTTTGGAATGCCCTGCGCTTTAATAACCTTTTAATACTGAAAATTAAGCGGAAGGACATGATTATCAACGTTCCGCTACAGGTGTCTTCTCCGTCTGCCAACAATTTTGGCGCAATCTTTGCTCCTGGGAAATATGCCGGAGCTTACGTGGAGATAAGCAAAGGGGCTCTTTGGGACAGATTTAAAAGGAGACGCTCCTAAAGCTCTTTGTTTTTCAGGTTTTTGCCCAGACCGGGCTTTTGTGATGTCCTTTTTTGCTGCGGACGGTATATCGCCGCGATTATTGGTAAAAATACCTGCAGAAAAGCAACACTGAATGAAAGAAAGGGCAGATGACTATGCAACCTGAAGAATTTAAACAAAAGGTGTCCCGGATCGTCAACAGCATTCGTCAGAATCGGTATAAGCTGGAGCAATATTTGATTACCATGCAATCACAGCAGCAGGTTATTTTGGACAGCCTGCAAAGGCTCATGGACGAACAATTGGCATTGCAGGGAAATATTACGGGAAGCCTCTCCCAATTTGAAGAAAAGGCGGGAACCGGTCAGGGGCTGCAGGGAATCTTTTATGGAAATCCCCTTTTAAAGAGCGAGATTATGCAAAAAAGAGTGGTTTTAGAGCAAAGCCTGCAACAAGCTTCGGGAAATGGGCTCGAAGGTGCAGTTCAATATACAGCAGGCCGGAAAGAGCATTCAGGATATCGGACGCTATGTTTCTCCGGAAATGATGCAGGCGGAAAGGGATGTGGAGGCTCTATTGGAGTTCCTGCCGGCAATTCGGGAAAGCGGTATTCTTGTGGAAAGTAAAGGCAACTAGAACAGAAAAGGATGGGAACGGGCCAAGCAAAAAAAACTACCGGCATATTACCGGTAGCAAATTTTTAGAAGATCCTAAGGTTTTAGTTTTTAAGTCATTAACTTACAGATACTATTAGAAAATTCTACCGGGTCGTCTACCGGTAACCCTTCAATAAGAAGCGCTTGATTATAGAGCAAATTGGTGTAAAAGGCCAGTTTTTCCCTATCTTCTGCAAATGCTTTCCTTATAGGTTCCATTACTTCATGGTTAACATTGATTTCCAGTATTTTCTTTGCTTTGATGTTCTTGCTGTAGGGCATGGCTTTCAGCACTTTTTCCATTTCAATTGTAACTTCGCCATCGCTGGACAGGCAGACGGCGTGATTTTTTAATCTTTTCGATGCCCTGACGTCAGTGACCCTATCGCCCAAAATTTCTTTCATCTGCTTAAACAGCTCATCATAATCTTCTTTTTCCCCGGAGGTTTTGTCTTCTTCCGTATCTATTCCCAGGTCGCCGCTGGAAACGGATTTAAATTCCTTATCTTTGTATGAACCCAGCATTTTTATGGCGAATTCATCGATATCATCGGTAAAGTAGAGAATCTCATATCCTTTATCCGTCACAAGCTCTGTTTGCGGCAGCTTCGCCAATCTTTCAATAGAATCGCCCGCGGCGTAGTAAATATATTTCTGCTCTTCAGGCATTCTGGAAACATACTCATTTAAAGTGACCATTTTTTTCTCCTTTGATGAATAAAAGAGCAGCAAATCTTTCAGTAAATCTTTATCAATGCCGAAATTGCTGTAAACGCCATATTTTAATTGGGGGCCAAAGGATTTATAAAAGGTTTCGTATTTATCCCGTTCATTTTTTAAAAGGTTTTCCAGCTCATTTTTAATTTTTGTGTTAATGTTTTTGGCGATCAGCTTCAACTGCCGGTCATGCTGCAGCATTTCCCTTGATATGTTGAGGGACAGATCCTCCGAATCAACCATACCTTTGATAAAGCTAAAATAATCCGGCAGCAAATCCGGGCATTTATTCATAATCAAGACACCGTTTGAATATAATTCCAGTCCTTTCTCGTACTCTTTTGTATAATAACCAAAAGGCGGTTTTTCCGGTATGAATAAAATGGCGTTATAGCTTACGGCACCGTCGACGCTGACATGAATGTGTTTGAGCGGCTTGTCAAAACCGTAGTGTTTTTCCGCATAAAAATTCTCATAGTCTTCCTGCTTCAGCTCGTTTTTATTCTTTTTCCAGATGGGAACCATGCTGTTAACGATTTCTTCCTCTTTGTATTCCTCGTACTCTTTGTCGCTGCCCTCTTTAAGCCTTCTTTTGGTTATATCCATTTTTATGGGGTATCTGATGAAATCGGAGTATTTTTTGATAATGGATCTTATTTTATACTCTTCAAGATAATCGTCAAAGTTTTCCTCTTCGGTATTTTCTTTAATTTTAAGGATAACATCTGTGCCGTATGACTCTTTTTCGCACGGTTCAATGGTGTAACCTTCGGAACCTGAAGACTTCCACATAAAGGCCTCATCGCTGCCGAAAGCCTTGCTGACTACAGTCACTGTGTCTGCGACCATAAATGCTGAATAGAACCCCACGCCGAACTGCCCGATAATATCATGCCCATCCTTGATTTCGTGTTCATTCTTAAAGGCCATGGACCCGCTTTTGGCTATTACGCCGAGGTTCTCGTCAAGCTCTTCCTTTGTCATGCCTATTCCCGTATCGGTAACTTTTAATATTCTGTTCTTTTTATCTATAATTACCTTAATGTAGTAATTATCCTTGTCAAAGGTCAAGGAATCGTCGGTCAACGTTTTATAATAAATTTTGTCGATGGCGTCGCTCGCATTGGATATAAGTTCTCTTAAAAAAATCTCTTTGTGAGTGTAAACGGAGTTAATCATTAAATCCAATAGCTTTTTTGACTCTGCTTGAAACTGTTTTTGGGCCAACCTTATCTCCCCCTTAAGTTGTATATTGCCGTTTATTGAAAAAACGAACCCGGTTTCACCGGGTCCGTTGAAAATGGTTGAAAATATTAAAATTATTCAATATCTATTTTTACGGAATGCTCACCTTTAACAATTTTGGGGACAATAATATTAAGTACCCCGTCTTGAAGCTTTGCCTTAATTCCTTCTGTTTTGGCATCAGCCAGGTAGATTGATCGCTTCATGGAGCTGAAGGTTCTTTCCCGGTGAAGGTAATTTTTATTTTCTTCGCTGATATTTTCTTCCCTGTTGACGGAAATGGTAAGCCTTCCTTCGTACATTTCAATGTTTACTTCTTCTTTTTTTACACCGGGAAGTTCCGCTTCAATAAGGTACTCCCTTTCGTTTTCCTGAACGTCTACTTTAAAAGTGCTTCCAATTCTGCTCCTTCTTGGCCATGTATCGTTAAAAAAGTCGTCAAGCATGTTGTAGAAGTCCTCAAAAACAGGCGGTCTGATGCTTAAGTTTCTGTTAAAGGGTACTAATCCAGCCATGATTAACAACTCCTTTACCGATTTTTTTGTTAGCACTCGAAGTAGGTGAGTGCTAATTATGGTATACCATATTTTTTCTTTTGTGTCAAGAAAGTTTTTTAACGTTATTAACGTTTGTTATTCATTCTTAGTTTGCAGGAATTAATGAAGGCCTTAAAAATGCTTTGCTGTTCAGCAGAGTGCTTAAACATCAGTTCTGGGTGCCACTGAACCCCCAGTACCCAGGAATGCAGCTCCGATTCCACGGCTTCAATGATCCCGTCGGGAGAGCAAGCCAGGGCAACTAATCCCTTCCCCAGTTTGTGGATGGCCTGGTGATGGAATGAGTTTACTTCAATGGTTTCTTTGCCGAGAATTAGCTTTAATTTTCCCTCCTTGATTTTCACATTGTGCACCGGTTCATCATTTGCCGTTTCCGGCCAGTGTTTGATCTGTTTGCCGCTCTGTTCCTTAATATCCTGAAGGAGCGTTCCCCCCAGGGCTAGATTGAGGAGCAGCGTTCCCCCGCAAATGGTAAGTATCGGTAGATCCCGCTGCAATGCCCTGCGCAGAAGGAACATTTTAAAATTGTCCTGGACGGGGCTTTCTGCCTCGCAGTTGAAGAGGATCCCGCTTAAACCGTCCAGGTAATAGTTTACAGTCGCCTCCTCGCCGGAAGGGATGAGCACGGGCGCTCCCCCTGCCTGGGAAACCGCGTCTGTATAAAACGCAGGTAAAAAATGGCAGTTTACTTGCTGCTTATCATAGTCAACTTCCTGTAAAGTGGCAGTTATGCCGATAAGTGGTTTCATGCCGCCCGGTCTCCGTTTTTAATATACTTTTTATTTTAACTGATTGTAAGCTATCATAGAAGTAATCCTTGTTGCAAGGAAGAAAGGGCTCTTGTAAAATTTTTTTAGAGCCGAAAAAAGGATAAGGGGTATTTGTTTTTTTATTTTTAAAAAACAGGTTAAGAATTGAAAAGAGGTGCCGGCTTGAAAAGAAGAGCAATTATTTTTGATCTTGACGGGACTCTCCTCGATACCCTGCAGGATTTAGGGGAGGCCATGAATGCCGTGCTAGATGAGCATAACTTTCCCGGACATCCTGTCAGCGATTACCGCTTTTTTGTTGGCGAGGGGATGGAAGACCTGGTGCGGAAGGTTCTGCCGGAACAGGAAAAGGGCAATGAAGCCCTGATCGAAAAAATGGTGGAAAAGATGCGGAAAGAATATTGCCGGCGCTGGTCCCGGCATAGCCGGCCATACCCCGGGGTGCCGGAAATGCTGGAGAGGTTGGAAGGCTGCGCCTTGCCCAAAGCTGTTTTATCCAATAAGCCGCACCATTTTGTGGAAGAGATGGTGAAAAAATTGCTTGGTACCTGGTCATTTGCCGTTGTGCAGGGAGCATTGCCGGGAATTCCGCTCAAGCCGGACCCGGCTGCTGCCCTGGAAATAGCCCGGGAGATGAAAATTCCGCCCGGGGAAATTATCCTTGCCGGAGATTCAGGTATTGACATGCAGACCGCTGAGTCCGCGGGGATGTACGGGGCCGGCGTGTTATGGGGCTTTCGCGATGCCGACGAGCTGCTGGCTGCCGGCGCGCGCACGCTCCTTTCCCATCCCCGGGAGCTTTTCGAGCTTTTCAAATAGCTTGCCCGGCTTTTGACTGGAAGGGTAGTTTTGTGCTATAATTATTTGATAATAATTATCCTGCTTTGCAAAAATATGAATGCAGACAATTAAGAGGAAGGCGTTTGTTAAAATGAGCCAATCAGCCGGTATGACAGGCAATACGGAAAATGAGATCAGGAAGACTGAAGGCCGGTTTCAGCTCGTTTCCGAGTTCTCGCCCCAGGGGGATCAGCCCCAGGCTGTGGAAAAACTTGTCCGCGGCCTGCAACGGGGCTATAAGGACCAGGTTTTGCTGGGAGTGACCGGGTCGGGGAAAACGTTTACCATGGCCAAAGTTATTGAGCAGATGCAAAAGCCCACCCTGGTCATTGCTCCCAATAAAACCCTGGCTGCCCAGCTTTGCAGCGAATTTAAAGAATTTTTCCCGCACAATGCGGTGGAGTTTTTTATCAGCTACTATGATTATTACCAGCCTGAAGCATATATTCCCCAGTCAGACACCTATATTGAAAAGGATTCCTCTATAAACGAGGAGATTGACAAGCTCCGCCACTCGGCAACCAGCGCTCTTTTTGAACGCCGGGATGTAATTATCGTTGCCAGCGTTTCCTGTATTTACGGTCTGGGCTCCCCTATAGAATACAGGGAACAGGTTCTTTCCTTGCGGGTGGGTGCCGTGAAGAAAAGGGACGAAATTCTGCGCAAGCTGGTAGCCATACAGTACGAGCGCAACGATATGGACTTTCGCCGGGGGACGTTCCGGGTAAGGGGAGATGTTATTGAAATCTATCCCGCCTCCTTCACCGATGCGGCTATCCGTATAGAGCTCTTTGGAGACGAGATCGAGAGATTGCGGGAGATCGATGTCCTTACCGGCAGGGTACTGGGCGAGCGGTCCCATGTGGCTATTTTCCCTGCCTCCCACTATGTAACGGGCAAAGAGCGCCTGGCGGAAGCGATCCGGGATATTGAGCAGGAACTGGCAGAAAGGCTAAGGGAGTTACGCAGCCGGGACAAACTGCTGGAGGCCCAGCGCCTGGAACAGCGCACCCTCTATGATCTGGAAATGATGCTGGAGGTGGGGTACTGCAACGGGATTGAGAACTACTCCCGTCATTTGGACAGGCGTCCTCCGGGAAGCAGGCCTTATACCCTGCTGGATTATTTTCCCCGGGATTTTCTTCTTTTCATCGATGAATCCCATGTCAGCATTCCACAAATTCACGGCATGTATGGCGGCGATTTTTCGCGGAAAAGCACCCTTGTTGAACACGGCTTTCGCCTTCCTTCGGCACTGGATAACCGGCCGCTGCGTTTCGATGAATTTAGGAGCCTGGTTAATCAGGTCATTTATGTTTCGGCAACTCCGGGAAGTTTTGAACTGGAAAAAGCGCAGCAAGTTGTGGAACAGATTATCCGGCCTACGGGGCTTGTGGACCCCGAGGTAATCGTCCGGCCTGTAGACGGCCAGGTTGACGATCTATTCGGAGAAATCAAGAAAAGGGTTGCCCGCAATGAGCGGGTTCTGGTGACAACCCTTACCAAGCGCATGGCCGAAGACCTGACGGATTACTACCGGGAAATGGGGATCAAAGTTCGTTATATGCATTCTGACATCGATTCCCTGGAGCGGCTGGAAATCATTCGCGGCCTCAGGTTGGGAGAGTTTGACGTTTTAATCGGTATTAACCTTTTACGGGAGGGGCTTGATCTTCCCGAAGTTTCCCTGGTAGCTATCCTTGATGCTGACAAGGAAGGCTTCCTGCGCTCGGAACGTTCCCTTATCCAGACCATCGGGAGAGCTTCCCGGAACATTAACGGGCAGGTAATCATGTATGCCCGGGAGGTGACCCCTTCCATGGCTGCTGCCCTTAGGGAAACGGAGCGCCGCCGCAAGAAACAGCTCGCCTATAATGAGAGATACAATATTACGCCGCGGACTGTGCAAAAAGGTATCCGCGCGCCCCTGCAGGCAACTCAGGTGGCGGAGGAGCCCGCTTCCTATCTCAAGGTTACATCCGAAAAGGCCAGGGCTATGGGCAAAAAGGAACGGCAACGCTTGATACGGGATCTGGAGAAGGAAATGAAGGAGGCAGCCCGGGAATTGAACTTTGAACGCGCGGCTGAAATCCGGGATGTCATTTTTGAGATTCGGGCCATGGGCAAAAAATGGGCTCCTTCCCCTCTGCGGGAGGCCCAGCAAGTACAGGACGGGTAACAATGGAGAAAAAAATAATTATTAAAGGTGCCAGGGAACACAATCTGAAAAATATTGATGTGGAGATCCCGCGCGACAAGCTGATCGTTTTCACAGGCTTGAGCGGTTCAGGAAAGTCATCCCTTGCCTTTGATACCATTTATGCGGAAGGGCAGCGACGCTATGTGGAATCCCTTTCCGCGTATGCCCGGCAGTTTCTGGGGCAGATGGAAAAACCGGATGTAGATTTTATCGAAGGCCTTTCCCCTGCTGTTTCCATTGATCAAAAGGGCACGTCGCGCAATCCCCGTTCCACGGTGGGGACAGTGACGGAAATATATGACTACCTGCGGCTTTTGTATGCCCGCATTGGAAAACCGCACTGCCCTTATTGTAAGGAGGCTATCTCCGGACAAACGGTGCAGCAAATGGTGGATACCATCCTGCAATATCCCGAAGGGACGCGGCTTTTGGTGATGGCTCCGCTGGTGCGCGGGCGCAAGGGCGAATACGCGGTTCTTCTCGATGAGCTGCGCAAAAAGGGCTATGTTCGGGTGCGCGTTGACGGGGAAATGAGGGAACTTGACGAGGAGATCAGCCTTGATAAAAACCGGAAGCACAACCTGGAGGTTATCGTTGATCGCCTCGTAGTACGGGAAAAGATAGCATCCCGCCTGGCCGATTCCCTGGAAACGGCCCTGGATCTGGGCGACGGGCTGGTGATCGTCAAAGAGCAGGAAGGAGAGGAGATGCTTTTCAGCAGTTCTTTTTCCTGTCTGCACTGCGGGTTCAGCTTTGAAGAAATTTCTCCGCGCCTGTTTTCTTTTAACAGCCCGTACGGAGCCTGCCCCCATTGCGGAGGACTCGGTGCGACCATGGAATTTGACCCGGAGCTGGTCGTACCCAATCCGGAACTTTCCATTTCCGAAGGGGCTATTCATCCGTGGGGGGGGAATCAAAACGGATACTACAGGCAATTTTTAGAGGCTTTTGCCGAGACTTTTAACCTGGATCTTAACAAGCCTTTCCAAGCGTACAGTGAAGAAGAAAAGGAACTTCTTTTCTACGGTTCTCCCCAGCAGGTTGACTTTCGCTACAAGGTCCTTTCCCGGGGCAGGATAAGGCACTACAAGCGCGCTTTCCCGGGAATTTTAAATATTCTGGCAGAAAGATACAGGGAATCGGAAAGCGATGAAGTAAGGGCAATTATGGCCAGGTATATGCGCAGCAAATCCTGTCCCGTCTGCCGCGGGACCAGATTAAAAGAGGCAAGCCTGGCGGTTACCGTCGGAGGAATGAATATTGCCCAGTTAACGGCTCTTACCGTTAAGGATGTCCAGGATTTCCTTGCCCGCCTTTCTTTATCGGAAAAAGATGCTTATATTGCACGGCAGGTCATGAAAGAGATCTCTGCCCGCCTGGGCTTTCTCATCGACGTGGGCCTGGGGTACCTGACTCTGGACCGCACAGCCACGACCCTTTCAGGAGGGGAAGCCCAGCGCATCCGGCTGGCAACTCAGATAGGTTCCGGCCTGACAGGGGTTATTTATATTCTGGATGAGCCCAGCATCGGCCTGCATCAAAGGGATAACGCCCGCCTGCTGCAGACCCTGTTTAAAATGAGGGACCTGGGCAATACCGTTATTGTGGTGGAGCACGACGAAGACACGATTCGCAGCGCGGATTTTATTGTGGACATGGGTCCGGGCGCGGGGGAGATGGGCGGGCATGTTGTTGCTGCCGGCCCTTTGGAGACAATTATCGGCAATCCCCGTTCCATTACCGGGGATTATCTTGCCGGCCGGCGTTCCATACCCCTTCCGGATCAGCGGCGGCCTCTTCCGGAAAAAAAATGGCTTCAGATCCGGGGAGCAAGGGCCAACAATCTCAAAAATCTGGATGTGGCTTTTCCCCTGGGAGTCTTTACCTGTGTAACGGGCGTTTCAGGTTCGGGAAAGAGCACCCTTGTTAATGAAATCCTCGCCCGTGCGCTGGCACAAAAGCTGCACCGCTCCAGGGAACCGGTGGGAGAGTACCGGGAGATCCTGGGGATCGAGTATCTTGATAAAGTTATTGAGATTGACCAGTCGCCTATCGGGCGGACTCCCCGCTCCAATCCGGCAACCTATACCGGCGTTTTTAACGACATCAGGGAGCTTTTTGCCCAGACAACGGAGTCCAAGATGAGGGGGTATAAGGCCGGGCGCTTTAGCTTTAACGTCAAGGGCGGGCGTTGCGAAGCCTGCCGGGGGGACGGCATCATCCGCATTGAGATGCATTTTCTCCCCGATGTTTATGTTCCCTGTGAGGTCTGCAAGGGGCAGCGCTATAACAGGGAAACCCTTGAAGTAACTTTTAAGGGGAAAAATATCAGCCAGGTGCTGAATATGAGCGTGCAGGAGGCACTGGATTTTTTTTCCGCCATCCCGCGGGTGCAGAGAAAATTGCAGACCCTTGCGGATGTGGGACTTGGTTATATGCGCGTCGGGCAGCCGGCCACAACCCTTTCCGGCGGCGAAGCCCAGCGGGTCAAACTTGCTGCGGAGCTGTCCCGGCGCAGCAACGGTAAAACATTGTATATCCTGGACGAGCCGACCACCGGACTGCACATTGACGATATTAAAAAACTCCTTTCCATTCTGGAACGCCTGGTGGACAACGGAGATACGGTGGTGGTCATCGAGCATAATCTCGATGTAATCAAGAGGGCTGACTATATCATTGATCTTGGTCCCGAAGGAGGGGATGCAGGCGGTGAAATAGTCGCCCAGGGGACGCCGGAAGAGGTTGCCTGTGTGGAAGCCTCTTTTACCGGCCGTTTTCTGAGAAAAGTGCTGCAGGGAAGAGTGCCCAGTGGATGTTGAACTAAGAACAAAACTGAAGGAAAAATTGGCCCGGTTGCCCCATAGCTCCGGGGTCTACCTTTTCCGGGATGAAGAGGGTACTGTTATTTATGTGGGCAAAGCGGTTGATCTGCGCCAGCGCGTGCGCTCTTATTTTCAAAATCCCGCCTCTGTTTCTCCGCGCATAAGATTGATGGCGGAAAAGATTGCCGATCTTTTTTATATTATTACCGATTCGGAAGAAGAGGCCTTTATACTGGAGTCCAATCTTATCAAAGAATATTCCCCCCGCTACAATATTCAGTTCAAGGACGATAAAAACTATCCCTACCTGTGCCTTACCTTGGACGAACCCTATCCCAGGCTGATCGTTGCCCGTCGTCCCGAGAGGAAGAAGGCTAAATATTTTGGCCCTTACAGCAATGCCGGTGCTGTAAGGGAAACAATGCGCCTTATTAAAAAAATCTTTCCCCTGCGCAGTTGCAAACAGGAGTTAAAGGAAGGGGAAGCAAAAGGGCGTCCCTGCCTCAACTGGCAGATTAAACGTTGCCTGGCCCCCTGCAGGGGAGAGTTGCCCAGGGAAGAATATCTGGCGGTTGTGGAGCAGGTTGTTCTCTTTCTGGAAGGGAGGCAGCAGGCCTTATTAAAAAAAGTGGAGCGCGAGATGCGCGCTGCCTCCGACGCCCTGGATTTTGAGAAGGCTGCCCGCCTTCGGGACCAGTACTTTTCCCTGCAAAAGGTAATGGAACGGCAAAAAGCCGTTGCCGGCGATTCCCGGGACAGGGATGCCATTGCCCTGGTCTCCAGGCCGTGGGGCTTCTCGGTGGGGGTCTTTAAAGTGCGCGGCGGCAAGCTGGTGGGTGCGGAAAACTTTTCTTCCCGGGAGACGGAGGGTATGGAACCTGAAACGGTGATGAAAGAATTTATCCGGCATTTTTATGGGGGGGCATCTTTTATCCCGGGAGAAATCATTCTTTCCCACCTTCCGGAGGATTCCGGGCTCCTGGAAGCGTGGCTTAGAAAGATAAAAGGCCGCGGCCGGGTGGTCATCAAAGTGCCCCGGCGGGGGGAGAAAAAGGCCCTTCTGGAGTTGTTGAAAAAAAACGCGCTGCAGCACGGAGAGCAGGAAGAAGAGAAAGTTGAGCAGGAGCAGCTCGCGCTGAAAGAGTTGGCCAGGATTTTGGGCTTGCCGGGACCCCCGGAAAGAATTGAAGGCTATGATATTTCCCATTTTGCCGGAAGGGAAACGGTTGGCTCAATGGTGGTTTTCCTGCAGGGGAAGCCCTGGAAAGAGGGGTACAGGCGTTTTAAAATTAGAGAGGGGAAAGCAGCGGATGATTATGGGGCCCTGGCAGAAATGCTGGAGCGCCGGTTTCGCCATAACAAAACTCCCCTTCCCTCCCTTGTGCTCATCGACGGCGGCCGCGGCCAGCTTTCTGTTGGGCAGAGGGTCCTGCAGGAAAAGGGCCTGGCAGATGTTCCCCTGGCCGCGCTGGCCAAAGAGGAGGAAATGCTCTTTCTGCCCGGGGAAAAGGCCCCGCTGCGCCTGCCCGGTTCCCACCCGGCCCTTAAGCTCCTGCAGCAGGTACGGGACGAGGCGCACCGTTTTGCTATTTCGCTGAGCCGGGACTTGCAAGTTAAGAGCAGTCTCGGTTCGTTCCTGGAAAGCGTGCCGGGGATAGGGCCGGCGCGCAGGAAGGCCTTGCTGGAGCATTTTGAAGGCTTGGAGGCGTTAAAGGAAGCCTCCCTGGAGGAGATAAAGGCTGTAGAAGGGATCAGCGCTAACGTCGCAGAGAGCCTGTACCGGAAGCTTCGCGAATGAAGCAGAAGAACCGTCCCCATGCTTCACCTTGACATCAGCTCTTTTTCTTTGTAAGCTTATAGTAGCTTATAATGTTCTGCGATGAGGAAAAAAGATGAACTATAAACTGTTGGCCCTTGATCTCGACGATACTTTGCTTAATGAGCAGTATAAAATTTCTGACCGCAACATTAAAGCCCTGAAAGAAGCTGCATCAAAGGGGATTGAGATAACCATAGCCACCGGGCGCATGTTTAGGTCCGCTCTTCCTTACGCCAGGGAACTGGGGATTACCATGCCTCTTATTACCTATCACGGGGCATTGATAAAGGAAACCACAGGGGAAAAAAGAGTTCTCAGGCAGTGGGGCGTCCCGTATGAATTGGCATTGGAAATTCTTCGTTTTGCAGAAACTGAAGGTTTTCATATAAATATTTATCTGGATGATAATCTTTATGTAAAGGAGGAGAATGAAAATTCCCGTTATTATCAGAGTATAGCTTCCATTCCTTTGGAAACTGTAGGGGATCTGGCCGGCTATCTGGAGAGGGTTGGCAAGGAGCCAACAAAACTGACGGTAATCAACCGCGAGGGGCGGCTCCCAGAGCTGCAAAAATTTCTCCAGGGAAAATATTCCTCCGAACTTTCTGTTGTGCAGTCACGTCCTTTTTTCCTGGAAATCACGCACCGGGAAGCCACAAAAGGTCGTGCCCTGAAATTCCTGGCGGAAAGGAAAAACCTGTCCCCCAGCCAGGTCATCGCCATGGGGGACAGTTATAACGATATTGATATGCTGCAGTATGCAGGGATGGGTGTAGCCATGGGCAACGCTCCGCCGGATGTTCAGAAGGCGGCCGATTTTGTTGCCGCAGCCAGCAGCGAAGATGGGGTAGCACTTTTCCTCGAGAAATACATTCTTTAAAGATGGCTTCTACCTTTCTGGTTTTTCTGAAAATTCATTGACTTGTGGAGGGGGTTATGCAAAAAATTAAGCTCGTTGCTGATCTCCACATTCATACTATTGCCAGTGGACATGCCTACAGCACCTATGCCGAGATAGTAAAAGCAGCCGCGAAGAAAGGGCTGCAGGCGGTTGCCCTGACTGACCACGGACCTGCCACTCCCGGAGGCCCTTACCGCTCTTACTTCCAAAACTTGACCATTTTGCCGGAAAGGGAAAGAAACGTGGAAATACTGCGGGGTATTGAAGCGAACATTATTGATCGGGACGGCACCCTCGATCTGCCGGAGGACTATCTGCAAATGCTCGATCTGGTCTGGGCAGGGTTTCATGTGGCCTGTCTGCAGCCGGCCGGCAAGAGTATCAATACGGAAACAATTCTTAATGCCCTGGCCAACCCTTATGTGGACGGCATAGTTCATCCGGGAAACCCGGATTTTGCCATCGATGAAGAGACAGTGGTGCGGGAGGCTGTAAAAAGAGGAAAGATTCTTGAAATTAATAACAGCTCTTTTACTATGCGCAGGGGAAGTATGGGCGGCTGCCTGGAGATTGCCCGCGCCATACGGCGGTTTGACGGGATTGTCGCCCTGAACAGCGGTGCCCATGTTGCTGCAAATGTGGGGGAGTTTGACAGGGCTTTAAAACTGATCGATGAGGTAGGTATTTCTTCGGAAAGGATTTTGAACGCGGATTTGGAGAGGTTGATGGCATTTTTAAAAAGTCGCGGGAAAAGACGGTTCCAAAAATTTAAGAAGCCCAATCTATAGGAAAGTGGGAATTAATGATGCGGAAGAGTAGATTTGTTTTAATCACAGGCTTTTCCGGCGCCGGAAAGAGCGAGGCTTTACATAGCTTCGAGGATCTGGGGTTCTTCTCCATGGATAACCTTCCGCCGGCGTTGATACCTAAATTTGCTGAATTATGTGTCCAGTCCGAGGGAAAGATCAGCCGTGTTGCGCTGGTTTGCGATATCAGGGGCGGGGAGCTTTTCAGCGGGCTTTTTGAAGCTCTGGACCGCCTGGAAGAAATGGGCTTTAACTATGAAATTCTTTTTTTGGAAGCAACTGAAGAAGTCTTGATACGGCGTTTTAAAGAAACGCGGCGGCGCCACCCCCTGGCGGAAAAGGGGACTATTGTCGAGGCGATAAGGGAGGAGAGAGCCCTTCTTGAAGATATCCGCGGCAAGGCTGATATGATTGTGGATACATCAGATTTGGCCCCGGCGGAGCTGAAAGAAAAAATTAACAGGCTTTATGCCCCGGAATCATGGGAAAAAACCATCCTCGTAACCCTGATATCTTTTGGCTATAAATACGGGCTGCCCCTTGATGCCGACCTGGTCTTCGATGTACGTTTCCTTCCCAACCCGTATTATGTGGATTCCCTCCGCTCATTAGACGGAAATGATTCCCGTGTCCAGAAATACCTCTGGAAATGGGTAATCACTCACCGCTTTTTTCAGAAACTGGAAGATTTGGTGACTTTTTTGCTTCCCTGCTATGTGAAAGAGGGAAAACCTCAGCTTGCCATTGCTATTGGCTGCACCGGAGGAAAACACCGTTCAGTAGCCCTTGCCAATGAACTGGCCCGTACACTGGATGAAAAAAAATATAAAGTCCGCATCGAACACCGCGATCTTAAAAAAGCATAGTAACTGCAAATCCAGTTTTCCGAATACCTTGTAGTAGGGGAGTGAGCCTGAATGCTTTCTTTTGCCCTGCAGGTTAAAAACGAACTGGCCCGCAGTCCGTTGGCAAAGCGCTGTTGCTCTATGGCAGAAATAAAGGCGTTTATACAGGCAAACGGTTTTCTGGTAATTGGGGAAAATGCCCGAAAAATTCTTATTCCAACGGAATATGCCCCCATAGCCCGTCGACTTTTCAAGCTGTTTAAGCATGCTTTTAAAATAACCCCGGATATTCTAATCTGCCGTAAAAACCGTCTGCAGAAAAAAAACAGCTTTCTTATCCAGGTGTCCGGGGAAGGTGATCTGTCCAAAATATTTCAGGAGCTAAGTTTCCCTTTTTTTGCCGGCGGCGGAAGTAATACTGAATTTGTAGAAAAAAAAGTATTAGAGGATGTTTGCTGCCGCAGGGCCTACCTGCGCGGTCTTTTTCTTGCTGGAGGTTCTTTGACCAATCCTGAAAGGGAATATCATCTGGAAATAGTGGTTCCCTATGAATCTTATGCAGAAGAGATTGTCCGGATGCTCAGTAACTTTAGTCTGAAGATTCGTTATTTTAGGCGCAAAGGCGATTTTGTCCTGTATTTAAAAGATGGAGAGAAGATTGGGGATTTCTTGAGAATTGTTGCTGCGCACAGCGGCCTCTTAAACTTTGAAAATATTCGCGTGGTCAAAGGTGTCCGCAATCAAATCAACAGGCTGGTCAATTGCGAGACAGCCAACCTGACAAAAACAATTTTTGCTTCTCAGGACCAGATCCAAAATATTCGCCTTATTCAGGAGACAATAGGCCTGGAAAATATTCCGCCATCCCTGCGGGAGGTTGCAGAGTTGCGTTTATCTTATCCTGAGGCAACCTTGAAAGAGCTTGGTGATCTGGCTGAGCCTGCGCTGACCAAGTCCAGCATTAACCATCGTTTGCGCAGGTTAAACGCTCTTGCCCTGAAAATCAAAGATCGAAAGCAGGGCAACTTGCCATATGCGGGAAGGAATTTTTAAGATTTTGTTTAAATAAATAATTAGAGGTGGGGGGGTAAAGCAAAGGATGACAATTAATTTCGAGTTAATTGTTGAACAGACACAGAAACTTGTTATGACTCCGGCTCTTCAGCAGGCCATTACCCTTTTGCAATTCTCAACACCTGAACTTCAAGATTTTATTCAGAATGAAATAATTAACAATCCTCTCCTGGATACCCAGGATCCTGAACACGATCCGGAGCGGGAAAAAGAAATAAAAAGCGATGAAAACAGAATTGAAGATGTTTTTTTTTCCAGAGACAGCTCTTTTGATTGGAGCGATTATTTCAGCGAAGAGGCTGTTTTTCATCGTGAAAGGAAAACCGCGGTCAGGACAGAGCAGGAGTCCTTTCCAATTGATCTGTACAATTTTAATGATAAAAACTTGGCTGAGCATTTGCTTTTTCAATTGCAAATTTGCACCCTTGATAAAAAGCGTTTTGCCATTGGAGAATATTTAATCGGCAATCTTGATTCCTATGGTTATCTCCGGGGGGAAATCAGCGACCATGCCCGGTATCTTCAGGTATCTGAAGAAGAGATTTTAGATACGCTCAAAATTATTCAGACTTTCGAGCCGCCGGGAGTAGGTGCCAGAAACCTGGTAGAATGCCTTCTCATCCAAATGGAAGCCCGTCCCGATACTCCTCCCCTGGCTAAAACACTGGTGCAAAAATATTTAACAGAGATAGCAGGGGGAAAATACCGCCTTATTTGCCGGGAAATGGGTATTTCATTAAAGGAACTCCAGACGCTGCTCGATTTTATCCGCACTCTAAATCCAAAGCCGGGAGCCTATATGGGCGGGGCGGAAAAGGTAAGGTACATTGTTCCCGATGTCCTGGTAGAAAAGATAGATGGAGAGTATTTTATTACCATTAATGATAATATTCCCAATCTCTGCATAAATCCATTTTACCGCAATCTCTTTATGCACAGCGGCGAAGAAAGCGTACAGGGCTTTATTAAAAAACGCCTTGACAGCGCCCTGTGGTTAATGAGGAGTATTGAACAGAGGCGAGTTACGCTTTACAAGGTAACCCAGGAAATTGTTCGCATTCAGAAGCCTTTCTTGGAACACGGTATTCATTATTTAAAACCCTTGACCCTTAAAGAAGTCGCCGATTTTCTGGGAATGCATGAATCCACTGTTTGCCGGGCAACGGCCAACAAATATGTACAGACTCCCCGGGGACTTTTCCCTTTAAAATTCTTCTTTTCCGTCGGACTCTGCGATGTAGGGGGAAGCGTCCGCTCTGTGCTGAGCATTAAGTCATACCTCAAAGAGTTAATTCAGAACGAAAATCCGTCTTCTCCGTACAGCGACCAGGAAATTGAATCCCTGCTTAAAAAGGAGGGGATCAGCGTTTCCCGGAGAACGATTACAAAGTACCGTAAAGAAATGGGTATTCCTCCTTCTTTTAAAAGGCGGCGGGTTTAACAGCGCAATGGCAAGCCCGCTTGTTTAAACAAAGGAATAATAATTTTCTTTCCTGAAAAGCTGAGCTTTGAAGGGAAAAATGGGTCTAAAAAGGACCATGCGGGACTTTTTTAGACCCATTTTTAATTGTATAATAAGAGCAAGGAGCTGTGAAGTTATGATGCTGGAACTTCAAAAAGACTATTTAAAGCGTATTGTTCCGGAGCTTCCGGAACTGCTTGTCAAACGCTATCTGTTATTAAGAAAGGTATATTATTCTGCTCCTATAGGTCGCCGCACCCTGGCGGCCTATTTTCACTCCGGGGAAAAGGTTTTGCGGAAAGAAGTCGATCTCTTGCGGGAACAGGGGCTGCTGAGGGTGGAGAAGCGGGGTATTTCCCTTACTCAGTCCGGAATAGATCTAGTTACGGCTATTACCCCTTATTTAAAATCGCTGCTGGGTTTAACCTCGCTGGAAGAGAAGCTTCTTGAAATATTAAAAGTAAAAAGAGTTCTGGTAGTTCCAGGCAATTTAGAAGATGACGAGGTTGTCCTTCTGGAGATGGGCAGGGCGGCTGCCAAGATCCTGAGGGAATGCCTTACGCCGGAAATGATTCTGGCGGTTTCAGGGGGAACTTCTTGCGCAGCTGTTGCCGATATGCTTTCTGAAGGGCCGGCACCCCCGGGAATTGAAGTGGTTCCGGCCAGGGGAGGGCTCGGGGAGGTGGTTGATTATCAAGCCAACATTATTGCAGCCAGGGTGGCGAAAAAATTAAGAGCGCGCTACCGTTTGCTTCACCTTCCGGATTCCCTGGGAGAGGAAGCGCTGCAGATAGTTTTGAAAAACGAAAAGATTAAAGAAATACTTGAGATGATTAATTCGGCAAAAGTTTTACTTCACGGAATCGGTATTGCGGATGAGATGGCCCGCTGCAGGAACGCAACCCCCGAAGAAATAAAAAAATTGGTTAATAAAGGGGCTGTGGGAGAAGTTTTTGGGCTGTTTTTTAACGCCAAGGGAGAAGTTGTCGGCAGTATTCCGGGGCTGGGGCTTTACCTGGACGATTTGAACAAGCATGTTCATCATGTCATTGTTGTTGCCGGAGGCCGGAGAAAGGCCGAGGCCATTGTCGCGGTCGCGGGGAACCGTGCCCGCAACCAGTTGGTGCTTGACGAGGGGGCTGCCAGGAGGATTCTGGAAATTGCCGGGGAGAGCGCAACCGATGAATATCTTGAGAGATAAGGTAAATTCAGTTTGAAAGTTCCAAAGTTAAATTTTTAAGTATAAGAAGTAATAAAAGAAGAATATTAAGGAGGCGGAACGTTATGGCGGTGAAAGTGGGTATTAATGGTTTCGGAAGGGTGGCAAAAGCTTGTCTCAGGGCTTCTTTGCAGCATCCGGAAGTAGAGGTCGTGGCGGTAAACAGCATTCGCGATCCTAAGCTATTGGCCCACCTGCTCAAGTATGATACCGTGTACGGTACCCTGGAGGCAGAAGTAGAGGCAAAGGGGCAAAGCTTAATAGTTGATGGGCGGGAAATCAAGATTCTGGCCCAAAGAGACCCGGCTCTCCTGAATTGGTCGGATGTTGGCGCGGATATTGTTTTGGAAGCTACCGGCGCTTTTAACCAGCTGGAAAAAGCGGAGGTTCACTTAAAGGGAGGGGCTAAGCGGGTTGTCATTACTGCTCCTGTTAAAGGGGACGGACTGACCGTTGTCATGGGGGTCAATGAGAGCGACTACGATCCCGCTAAGCATTATGTGGTTTCCAATGCCTCTTGTACAACAAATTGCCTGGCCGTAGTGGCGAAAGTTTTGCATGAAAGGATGGGGATTAAACGCGGCCTGATGACGACGATTCATGCTTATACCAACGATCAAAGAATCTTGGATATTACCCACAATGATTTTCGACGGGCCAGGGCAGCAGCAGTCTCCATGATCCCAACTACCACAGGCGCGGCGCGCAATGTGGGGCTGGTTTTGCCTGAACTCCAGGGGAAAATTAACGGTACAGCCGTCCGGGTGCCCACATTTACCGTTTCTCTTGTGGACCTGGTGGCGGAACTGGAGAAGAGCGCAACAGCGGAGGAGATTAATGCTGCCTTTGAGGAAGCTTCCCAGGGTGAGCTGAAGGGATACCTGGGTATTACTTTTGAACCGCTTGTTTCCATTGATTTTAAGCAGAATAGTTGTTCCGGCGTGGTTGACGCCCTTTCAACGATGGTATTGGAAGAGAAGATGGTTAAAGTGCTGGCGTGGTACGATAATGAGTGGGGATACTGCGTAAGAGTACTCGATTTGGCTGCCTATATTGCCGGCAAAGGTCTCTAGACCCGATAACCTTTTAAACAGAGGAGTGGAATGATACCTTGTCCAAGCTGACTGTTAAAGATGTTCCTGTGGAAGGGAAGAGGGTTTTTCTGCGAGTAGATTTTAATGTACCTCTTTCCCCTGAGGGGAAGGTGCTGGATGATTTTAAAATCCGCGCCTCCCTTCCCACCATTAACTATCTTTTGGAAAAAAATGCCCGTCTGATCCTGGCCTCCCATCTGGGACGGCCTAAAGGAAAAGTGGTCGAAGATCTCCGTATGGCTCCGGTAGCCGGGGAGCTTTCCCGGCTACTGGGCCGAGAAGTGCTTACAGTCCGGGAAGTTGTGGGAGCTGAAGCAGAAAAAGCAGTACAAAGCCTCTCCCCAGGCGGAGTACTTCTTCTGGAAAACCTGCGTTTTGAACCCGGGGAAGAAAAAAACGATCCTGCCCTGGCGGAGGCTTTTTCCCGCATGGCCGATCTTTTTGTCAACGATGCCTTTGGAACGGCTCACAGAGCCCATGCCTCCAACTGCGGAATTTCCTCCTTTTTGCCGGCAGTGGCCGGCTTGTTGATGGACAGAGAGCTTCTCTACCTTTCGAAAAGCCGGGAAAACCCCGAACGCCCGTTGACAGCCATCCTGGGGGGAAAAAAGGTTGCCGATAAAATCGGCGTGATACGCTTTTTTATGGAACAGGCCGATTATCTTCTTCTGGGAGGGGCAATGGCCAACACATTTTTACGGGCACGGGGCTTTTCTTTGGGCAATTCCCTCTACGAAGAAGATAAGCTGGCTGTAGCCGAAGAGATCCTGCAGGGCGCGGACAGCAGCAGGGCAAAGATAATTATTCCCGTAGATGTAACCGTTACGGAAGAACTCCGTCGCGGAGCCCCTTTTAAAGTGGTGAAAGCGGAAGAGATTCCGGAAGGATGGAGCGCTGTGGATCTTGGCCCGGAAACAATTAAGATTTTTAAAGATGCCATCGCTGCTTCTAAAATGGTGATCTGGAACGGGCCCCTGGGGGCTTACGAGTTTCCGCCTTTTAACAGGGGGACTCAAGAGGTCGCTGAAGCTGTCGCCAACTCAGGTGCCCAGTCTATTATCGGCGGTGGAGATATCGTGGCAGCCCTGCAGGATCTGGGGCTTGCCGAAAAGTTTACCCACTTGTCTACCGGAGGCGGTGCTGTCCTTGAATACTGGGAAGGAAAAGTTCTTCCCGGCCTAGATGCTCTCCGGGAAAAAGCGAACTGACCCGCTACTGCGGAAGGAGTATCCGAACTATGAGAATTCCGATGGTTATTGCGAACTGGAAGATGTATAAGACTGTGTCGGAAGCTGTAGATTTTTTTAACCGTTTTTCTAATGAGGTTGAAGACATCAGCGGTGTGGAGACGGTCATCTGCCCTCCTTTTGTATCCCTGGCTGATTTATCCCGTCTCTTGACAAACACCTCCCTGATCCTGGGCGCTCAGAATATGCATTGGGAGAAGGAAGGTGCTTATACGGGTGAAATTTCTCCTTTAATGCTGCGCGAACTGGGGGTAAAATATGTAATTATCGGCCATTCCGAGCGGAGGAATTTTTTCGGAGAAAGCGACAGGGTAGTCCGCAAAAAGGTAGAGTCCGCTTTTGCCTACGGCCTTTTCCCCATCCTCTGCATCGGAGAGAACTGGGAACAGTTTAATAATGGAGAAACGCAACAAGTTTTAAAGGAGCAGCTCTTTTCAGCCTTGGAAGAACTTAATCCGGGCCGGGAGATGATGTCCAGGCTGGTGGTTGCTTATGAGCCGGTCTGGGCTATCGGGACAGGGACTCCGGCTACCGGGGAGGCGGCTTCCAAAGTTGCGGGGTACATCCGGGAATTGTTAAGGAAACTGTGGGGCGAGGCGGCGGAGGAAATCCGCATACTTTACGGGGGAAGCGTTAACCCCGGCAATATCCTGGAGTTTACCGGAAAACCGGATATTGACGGCGCTCTGATCGGTGGAAGCAGCCTGAAAGAAAAGCTTTTGGCAGAAATGGCCCGGGCTGTTTTTCATGAAAGGAGAGGATAAAGGGTGCCCGGCCGGGGAGACAATTTGTTGGTGCTGATTATTATGGATGGTTGGGGTTTAAGGGAGGAAAGTTACGGGAATGCCGTAAAGCTGGCCCGAACCCCTAATATGGACTATTATATGCGCACATATCCGTGTACCCGTCTTGCCGCCAGCGGTGAAGCAGTAGGCTTGCCCGGTGACCAGATGGGGAATTCCGAGGTCGGGCATTTAAACCTTGGTGCCGGGAGAATTGTTTACCAGGATATTCAGCGGATCAACAGGGCCATTGATGACGGAAGTTTTTTTGCCAATAGTACTCTGCTGGAGGCAATGTTGAGGGTTAGGGAGAAGGACTCCTCCCTACATCTAATGGGGCTCCTTTCCGATGGGGGAGTCCACAGCCACAATACCCATCTTTATGCCCTTTTAAAACTGGCCCAAAGGTGCGGGCTGCGCAAGGTCTTTGTACACGCCATCCTGGACGGGAGAGATACTCCCCCGTCCAGCGCAGCCGCTTACCTCCGCGAGCTGGAGCAGGAGATCGCACGTTTGGGAATCGGGAAAGTGGCCAGCATCGCGGGGCGTTACTGGACGATGGATCGGGATCGCCGCTGGGAGAGAACAGAAAAAGCTTACTTTTCTTATACACAAGGCCGTGGAAGACGGGCCTCCAGCAGTTTGGCGGCACTGGAGAAAGCCTACGGGGAAGGAGAGACCGATGAATTTGTTTTGCCGACGGTGATTACCGGCGTGCCGGATAGCCCTCCGGTTACAATCCAAACGGAAGATGCGCTCATCTTTTTTAATTTTCGCGCCGACAGGGCCCGCCAGATCAGCAGGGCTTTTGTGGAAAAGGAATTTGAAGGTTTTGGCCGGGGAAAACATCCGCCCTTTCCGTTTTTTGTTTCCATGACGGAATATGATCCCCATTTAAAGGTGCCGGTAGCTTTTGCTCCCGAATATTTAACGGACACCCTCGGAGAAACAATTGCCGCCGCCGGCCTCAGGCAGCTTCGCATTGCGGAAACGGAAAAGTACGCACATGTTACTTACTTTTTTAACGGGGGAGTGGAGAAGGTTTTTCCGGGGGAGCAGAGAATTCTGGTCCCATCGCCTGATGTGGCCACGTACGATTTAAAACCGGAGATGAGCGCGCCGGAGGTAACAAGTGAAACGCTCAGGGCCTTAGATGAGGGGCAGGTGGGTTTTATTGTTCTTAACTATGCAAATGCTGATATGGTGGGGCATACAGGCAAATTTGAAAAGGCTGTCCGGGCAGTGGAAGCGGTTGATTACGAGATCGGCATTATCGTGGAAGAGGTGTGCAGGAAAAAAGGTATTGTCCTAATTACTTCAGACCATGGCAATGCGGAAATGATGATTGCAGAGGACGGCTCTCCCCATACAGCCCATACCAACAACGATACGCCTTTTATTCTCATCGCCCCGGACAAAGATTACCGGTTGCCCGCGCGGGGAAAGCTTTGCGATGTGGCACCAACTATTCTAAAGCTTTTTAACATCCCTGTTCCGCAAAAAATGAACGGTTTATCTTTAATATAAGGCGAGGTGTAAAAATGAGTACTTTGATTCAAGCTGTTCATGGAAGGGAAGTGTTGGATTCCAGAGGGAACCCCACGGTGGAAGTTGACGTAATTCTGGAGTGCGGTGCCATTGGTCGTGCAGGCATCCCTTCCGGGGCCTCGACGGGGACTTTTGAGGCTGTCGAATTAAGGGATAAAGACAAAAAGCGCTATCTGGGCAAAGGAGTTTTAACTGCCGTCCAAAATGTTAAGGAAAAAATTGCTCCCGCTCTCAAAGGAAAAGATGCCCTGGAGCAGGGAGAGATCGATGCTATTATGCTTGATCTTGACGGAACGGAGAATAAAGCCCGGCTGGGAGCAAATGCCATTTTAGGGGTTTCCCTGGCAACAGCCCGGGCAGCGGCCAATGCGCTGGGATTACCATTATACCGCTACCTCGGGGGTATAAACGCCAATCTTCTCCCTGTTCCCATGATGAACATCCTTAACGGTGGCAAACATGCGGATAACAATGTTGATGTGCAGGAATTTATGATTTTGCCGGTGGGAGCGCAAAACTTCCGGGAAGCTCTGCGTATATGCGCTGAAGTATATCATTCGCTGAAAAAAGTTTTGCTGGATATGGGCCTTTCCACCGGAGTTGGCGATGAGGGCGGTTTTGCTCCCAATTTAACTTCCAACGAGGATTCCTTGCAGCTAATTGTTAAAGCGATTGAAGCTGCGGGCTATGAACCCGGCAACGAAGTGTCCCTGGCCCTTGATGTCGCGGCCACGGAGCTTTATGAAGGCGGAAAATATCATCTGCGCGGTGAAGGCCTGGAGATGAGTTCCGAAAAGATGGTGGAATATTACATAAACCTGGTTGATAAATACCCCATAGTATCTATTGAAGACGGTTTGGCAGAAGAGGATTGGGAAGGCTGGCAGAAGCTAACCTCAGCCCTGGGGGAAAGAATTAACCTGGTAGGAGATGATCTTTTTGTAACCAATCCCCTGCGCCTCTGGCGCGGCATCGAAGAAGGGGCGGCCAACTCCATTCTCATTAAAATGAACCAGATAGGGACGATTTCAGAAACCCTGCAGACCATGCAGCTTGCCATCCAAAGGGGATACACCTGTGTCGTTTCTCACCGTTCCGGAGAGACGGAGGATACAGCGCTTGCCGATCTGGCTGTTGCTTTAAACTGCGGTTTTGTAAAAACCGGCGCCCCTGCCCGCAGCGAAAGGGTTGCCAAATATAACCGGCTGCTTCGCATTGAGGAAGGTCTGGGCAAGAACGCCCGCTTTCCCGGAAGAACATTCTTTAAATAAGAACTAACCTCTTTGTCCTCCTTGCCAGCCCTAATTCCTTGTGATAAAATAAGCATGGTATTTTTGCTCCGGTACATAAGGAAAGGGGTGGCAGTTGTGAAACTGGCATTAACTATTGTGTATATCGTGGTTTGCCTTGGCTTGATCGCTACTGTGCTGCTGCAGTCAGGTCGAAGCGCAGGGCTTTCCGGCGCGATTGCCGGCGGTGCCCAGACGCTTTTTGGGAAAAAAAAAGGTATGGATGACCTTCTGGGCCGGATATCTACAGGGCTGGCGATTACATTTATGATTCTGGCTATTGTGCTGACAATACTGGCCAGGTAGGACATTTTTCGGCTTGGGGATTATCCCGGCCTGCACTGCAGCCAGCCTTGCGCGCCGGGGATGCCATAATTTTAATATCAAAAGTAAATAAGGGAAGGGGGGGTTCCGGTTAAGAGTAAGAATTAATAAAACAAGCTAAAAATTGAGAGAAAAAGGAGGAGGTAAAAAATGAGTCTCGATTTTATTGCACCGCTTGCAGGCATTATAGGTATTCTTTTCGGGATAATGCTCTGGGTCAGAATAAGCAAAGTGGACCCCGGTACCAAGCGCATGCAGGAAATCGCAGCCGCGATCCATGAAGGAGCAATGGCCTTTTTAAGCAGGGAATATCGAACCCTAGGTATTTTTGCCATAGTTCTCTTTGTTGTTTTAGGCTTTTTAATTGATTGGAAGACAGGCATCTGCTTTCTTGTCGGGGCATGTTTTTCCGGGGCGGCCGGGTACGCTGGGATGAAGGTTTCCACTTTGGCAAATGTTCGCACCGCCAGTTCTGCGCAAAAGGGTATTAATGAAGCCTTGACAGTTGCATTTTCCAGCGGTTCCGTAATGGGCATGATGGTGGCGGGCATCGGCCTCCTGGGCGTTGGCCTGCTCTATCTTATTTTTGGCGATCCCAACATTGTCAACGGTTATGCGCTTGGGGCCAGCTCCATCGCTCTTTTTGCCCGTGTTGGTGGCGGTATTTATACCAAAGCCGCTGATGTGGGTTCAGACCTTGTGGGGAAGGTTGAAGCCGGCATTCCTGAGGACGACCCCCGCAATGCCGGGGTTATTGCCGACAACGTGGGAGATAACGTGGGCGATGTCGCCGGGATGGGGGCTGACCTTTTTGAGTCTTACGTGGGTTCGATTATTGCAACGATGACAGTTGGAATGCTGCTTACCCAGGGAGACGGCAATATCGGCTGGATTATCCTGCCTTTAATGGTAGCTGCCATTGGGATTATTTCTTCTGTTATCGGTTTCTTTTTTGTCCGGGCTAAGGAAGGGGTGCGCCTGGGGGCTGCCCTGGAGCGTGCGACCATAGTTGCTGCAATTATCGTTATTATTGGCACTTATTTTGTGACAACGAGCATGCTTGGTTCTGTTAAACCCTTCCTTGCCATTATATCCGGGCTCTTAGCCGGTGTAATCATCGGCAAGCTAACGGATTATTATACGTCCTACAGCTTTAAGCCGACCCAGGAGCTTGCCAAAGCTTCACAAACGGGGAGCGCTACCAATATCATCAGCGGTCTGGCGCTGGGTATGACGAGTACTACCTTACCTTTGATTGTCATTATGGTTGCCATTGTTGTTGCCTACTTATCCGCAGGCGTTTACGGGATTGCCATTGCTGCCGTAGGTATGCTCTCGACAGTGGGTACTACGGTTTCCGTTGATGCTTATGGCCCTGTGGCGGATAACGCAGGCGGAATTGCCGAAATGTCCAAGCTTGATCCCCGTGTCAGGGAGATTACCGATGAGCTGGATTCAGTAGGAAATACCACTGCCGCCATTGGCAAAGGTTTTGCTATCGGTTCGGCTGCCCTGACCGCCCTGGCCCTCTTTACCGCTTATACCCAGGCTGCGGCTATTGATATTATCAATATCACTGACCCCCTCGTCGTTGTTGGGCTATTTATCGGCGGAACAGTAATCTTCTTCTGCTGCGCCAAAACAATGGAAGCCGTGGGGAAGGCTGCTTTTGATCTGATCGAAGAGATCCGCCGTCAGTTCCGGGAAATTCCCGGTATCATGGAGGGTACTGCGCGGCCCGAATACGCCCGTTGTGTGGATATCAGCACTGCGGCTGCACTAAGGCAGATGATCGTGCCGGGGCTTACTGCTGTTGTCGTCCCCATCCTTGTCGGGCTGCTTCTTGGAAAGGAAGCTCTGGGAGGAGTTCTTGCCGGAGCTACGGTAACGGGTGTTCTTATGGCGATTTTTATGGCCAACTCCGGAGGTGCCTGGGACAACGCCAAGAAATGGATTGAAACAGGACAGCTCGGCGGCAAGGGAAGCGAGTCACATAAAGCTGCTGTTGTTGGGGATACCGTAGGGGACCCCTTTAAAGATACCTCCGGACCTTCTATGAACATTCTGATCAAATTAATGAGCATCGTAGCACTTGTTTTTGCTCCGCTTTTCTTCTAGAAACCATTGTGATTGTTAAATAGAGTTTGAAGACCGCTTCTTCAAGCGAGGTAAGGAAGCGGTCTTTTTTTGTTTAAACGGCGCAGCCGTTTTTGCCCGGTAAAATTCCCATACCTTTTAATTCAGGCAATAATCGGTTATAATAAAGTTAGGAAAGAGTGTTTTGAAAAAGAGATAAAGGTGGACAGGTATTTTTTCGTTCTGGGGCCGCATTTGAGCACTTCTATAACTGAACAATAATACCGATAAACTGGAGAAAAGGTTGGACCGATTTTACTATGGGAATTAAAAAAAGAAAAGTATTAAATTTAATGTTTCAGGAGAATTATCGCCCCCTTACTTTTGAGGGGTTGCAGAAAGCTCTCAATATTACGGGAGAGCGGGAAGTCCAGGAACTCTATAACATGATGGAGAAGCTGGAAAAAGACGGGTCCGTTATTAAAACCCGCCAGGGGCGCTACAGCCCCCTGCAGGGCATCGGGCTCCTCTTGGGCAAAATTCAGGCTCATTTTCAGGGTTATGCTTTTTTAATACCGGAGGCTGTCGGAGAAAAAGATGTTTTTATCCCACCCGATAAAATGGGAGGGGCGATGCACAATGACCGGGTTATCGTAAAAGTTTTAAAAGAAACAAAGGGTCGGCGCAGAGAGGGAGAAGTGGTCCGCGTCATAAGCCGTCATAACCGACAGGTAGTGGGAACCTTCGAGGAATTTAAGGGAGGAGGACAGGTAATTCCCGACGATCGCCATCTGCCGGAGAAAATTCATGTCATCAGAGAAAAAGGCCTGGCTGTTCGGGATGGAGATAAAGTTTTGGTCCAGATTACCCGCTGGCCGGATATTTACGGTAACCCCCCGCAGGGAAAGGTTATAGAAGTAATCGGCTCCTTGGATAGCCCGGGAGTGGATATTACCTCCATACAGAGAAAGTATGGCATTCCGTCAGTGTTCCCCGCCAAAGTTATGAAAGAAGCAAAAAATTTTGATGGAATTCGGCTCCAGGGGGCAGACGATGAAAAAGAACGCTGGGATCTGACCGGGCTGCCTACAGTTACCATAGACGGTGCCGATGCAAAGGACCTGGATGATGCCGTTTCCCTGGAAAAAGACGGGGACCGTTACAGGCTGGGCGTACATATTGCAGATGTCAGCTATTATGTGCGGGCCGGGAGCGCTCTGGACAGGGAAGCAGCTAAAAGAGCCACCAGTGTCTACCTTCCGGACCGGGTTATTCCCATGCTGCCGCCGCAGCTTTCCAACGGAATATGCAGTTTAAATCCCGGGAGCTTGCGCCTGACAATAAGTGTTTTGATTAATATTGATCAAGAAGGTTGCTGGCAGGATTATACTTTTTCTCCCAGCCTTATTTCTGTGGACAGGCGTATGACCTATGACGAGGTAAACGGTATTTTACAAGGAGACAAAGAGCTTCGGAAGGAATATGGCACTTTTGTGCAAACCTTTGAGGAAATGGCCAAGCTGGCCGGCCTGCTGAAAAAAAGGCGAATAAAACGGGGAGCACTGGATTTCAACTTTCCCGAGGCGAAGATCATTCTTGATGAACGCGGGAAACCGCTGGAGATCAAAGTAAAACGGGAAGGTGTTGCCGAGTCCATCATTGAGGAATTTATGCTTCTCTGTAATGAGATCATCGCTACCCACTTTCAAGAGTTAAAAATACCTTTTATCTACCGGGTGCACGAGCAACCGGAAGGCGATAAGCTTTTTGCCCTGAAAAACTTTTTAAGCCTTATGAATCTCTTTCCTAGAAAAGAACAGAAACTTTCTTCACCGAGGGATTTCCAGGAGATCATGGAAAAGGTTAAAGGGACTTCTGCGGAATCCATTGTTAACTTTGTCATGCTGCGTACCCTGCCACAGGCCAGATACAGCGATAAACCCCTTGGCCATTTCGGTCTTTCAACCCGTTACTATACACATTTTACTTCCCCGATACGCCGTTATCCGGACCTGATGGTCCATCGCATCCTGCGTTTATCTCTCAACAAGAGATTAACGGGTGCAGAAACCCGTAAGCTGGCTTCTATTCTTCCCAAACTTGTTCAGCACTGTTCTGAACAGGAACGATTGGCTATTGAGGCCGAACGGGAATGTATGGATCTGAAAAAAGTTGAATTTATGGAAAGCCGGATCGGGGAAGAGTTTGCAGGTATTATTAGCGGGGTTACTTCTTTCGGCTTCTTTGTTGAGTTACCCAATACTGTGGAAGGGCTTATTCATATTTCCAGCCTGAATGATGATTTTTATTTTTACGATGAAAAAAGTTATTCCCTTATCGGGGAGAGAACGGCAAAGAAATACAGCCTCGGGGACGCCGTCCGGGTAAGGGTTGAGCGGGTGGATAAAGAGATGCGCACTGTGTATTTCTCTTTACTGTGAGTTGCAATAAATGTAAATTTGTGCTATAATACTCTAAGCATGAAGCCTAACCCTACCATGAAATCGCCGGAGGTAGGGTTAACTTTTCGGCAATAACCGGTTTAAAAATAAGGGGTTGTCATGATGCATGGAAAAAGATAAAGGGATCAAAGTCCTGGCTCAGAACCGCAAGGCCAGACACGACTATTTCATTGAAGAAACATTTGAGGCCGGTATTGCCCTGCAGGGAACCGAGGTAAAGTCTCTGCGCGCGGCTAAAGCTAATTTGAAGGACAGCTATGCCCGTGTTGAAAATGGCGAACTAATTCTGTATAATATGCATATCAGCCCCTATGATTTTGCCAGCCGCTTTAACCACGATCCCCTTCGCAAGAGAAAGCTTCTTATGCACAAACGGGAGATTGGCAAGCTGGCAGGTTATGTACAGGAAAAAGGGTATGCCCTGATTCCGCTAAGCACTTACCTGAAAAGGGGAAAAGTCAAGATAGAACTGGCGCTGGCCAAGGGAAAGAAACAATATGATAAACGTCATACCATTGCAGAGAAAGATGCCAAAAGAGAGATAGAAAGAGCCTTTAAGAACAAACAGGCCTACAGTTAACATGGGGGTGAAATGGTTTCGACGAGGGTAGAAGAGGTAGGAGAAGCGAGCCCAGGACCATGGCCTGGTTAAAACATGGAACGGCTATAACTGCCAAACAAGAATACGCACTCGCCGCTTAGGAAAAAGCGACGCGCCCCTCTTTTCCGTGCTTGCCGGAAAAGAAGCGGGTGTCAGAAAAGCAGGCTACCCGTATTGAAGGCCGCTCTTCCTTTTAAACGGGGAATCTAAAAAGAGATAGTACCGGGATATCCGGCCCAGGGGAGATCCCGGTATGAAACTAAAACCGAGGCTACGCTCGTAGATGCTCCTGCAGCTGTACTTTCGGACGCGGGTTCGACTCCCGCCACCTCCACCATCCATATCCATAATTTTATTTTATTTATGTCGCTATTTTGTTTTTCATAACTATAACTTTTAACATAAGCCTGGATGATGCGCTTTTGCTCTTCCGGGCTTTTGTTTTTTATGTCTGCATCTTTTTCGAGATAATGGCGAATCATTCCTTCAGTAGTTGTGTGTATTTGAGCCTGCAGCTTGGCTTCATCCAGTTTGATCGGTATAAATTTTGACTATTTTAATGTTGTTAATTTCTGCATATTTTCGTATGGCTATTTGTTATCACACGAATGTAATTAATGTATTTTATGATTTTTAATCAAAATAACTAAAAAACAAAAGAAAATGATTTACTTTGTTAAATAGCTTCTTGAGTAGGTTAAGAATGCCTTAAAGTGCTGCTGAACTGTTTTGAAAAAATGTTTTACCTTTATAAAGTAGTTATGTCCTTTAATTATTGCCTCGCTATTAAGTCTATTTTTTAAATAGTCGACAAAATTATCTTCTAATACCCTATTTTTCCTATTTTTATAATCAGGAAATATATAAAAGCTTCCCTTCATAAACCTAATATTATGATAAATAAGGAGTTTAGCAAGATCGGTTTGCTTAAGGTCTTTTTCTTTCCTTAAACGCCGAAGGCGTTCTCCAAAAGTTGCCACCATATGCCCATCCTTCTTGAACAGCTTATACATATTTTATCATATTTTGTGAAAAGCTAAAGAAATTTTCACAAATCTCAAAAATAATCCTTGATTTTCATACAGTGTTAAAGATAGATGGTTCATATAGTATGAAATAAGGGTAGTGAACACTTTTAGCCTATAGCTCATTTTACATATAATGTTGAGACATGTTGTAATTATTCGTTTTTTCGCATATAATAAAAATTGGAATTTTATGTTCAACGAGGTATTCACAATGGATTACTTAACGGCAAAACAGGCCGCTGAAAAATGGAACATCTCCCAGCGCAGGGTACAGATCCTGTGCGAGCAGGGCCGGATAAAAGGCGCTTTTCGCTTGGGTTGGGCCTGGGCGATACCGAAGGATGCGGAGAAGCCCGCTGATTTGCGGATTAAGTCTAAAAAAATGCACCAAAACCGGAATTAGGATATATCCTGCCGTAGCTTTTCCAGAATTCTTAAAAGGAATGATGAGAATATGGACAACCAGACCTACAATTCAATTGTTAGTTTTATATGGGGCATCGCAGACGACTGCCTGCGCGATGTATATGTACGCGGCAAGTATCGTGATGTCATTCTTCCAATGACAGTAATCCGCAGACTTGATGCGGTTCTAGAAGAAACAAAGCCGGCTGTGCTTATGATGAAAGAAAAATTAGACAAAGCGGGCATTACAAATCAGACTGCTGCTTTATGCTACGCTGCAGGACAGTCTTTTTATAACAGTTCACCTTTTTGTCTGCGTGATCTTACTTCAAGGGCCAAAAAACAAACCCTGAAGGCAGATTTTATTGCCTATCTTGACGGGTTTTCACCTAATGTTCAGGAAATTTTGGACAAGTTCAAGTTCCGCAATCAGATAGACACTATGGTGGACGCAGATATTCTCGGGGCAGTTATTGAGAAATTCGTTTCCCCCACTATTAACCTGAGTCCAAACCCGGTATATAAAGACGAAGAGAAGAAGGAAATACGGCTGCCGGGGCTTGATAACCATACCATGGGATTGATTTTTGAGGAGCTGATCCGCCGCTTTAATGAAGAGAACAACGAGGAAGCCGGAGAGCACTTCACGCCGCGGGACGTCGTGGAGTTGATGGCTGATCTTATATTTATACCCATTGCCGATAAAATCAAAGATGCGACATACTCTTGCTATGACGGGGCCTGCGGTACCGGCGGCATGCTGACTGTCGCACAGGCTCGCCTTTTGGAGCTCGCCGAAAAAACAGGCAAAAAAGTGTCCATTCACCTGTTTGGACAGGAAATAAACCCTGAAACATATGCAATCGCAAAATCCGACCTGTTGCTGCAGGGGCAGGGTGATCAAGCCGATCACATCGTTTTTGGCTCCACGCTTTCAAACGACCAGTTTCCATCTTACCAGTTTGACTTTATGCTCAGTAATCCGCCGTATGGGAAATCGTGGAAGGTCGACGCAGAAAAGCTGGGAGGCAAAAAGGATATTATTGACAGCCGTTTTGTTACATATTTTGACGATGACCCCAAATTCAGCATGATTCCAAGGGTAAGCGACGGTCAGTTGCTTTTTCTTCTGAATAATGTGTCAAAAATGAAAAAAACCACAGAACTGGGTAGCCGTATTGCGGAAGTACATAACGGCTCGTCACTTTTTACCGGTGACGCCGGTTCCGGGGAAAGTAATGCGCGACGTTATTTAATCGAGAATGATCTTGTGGAGGCAATTATCGCTTTGCCGGAAAACATGTTCTACAATACAGGAATAGGCACCTATATCTGGGTTCTTTCAAACAACAAGGCCGAACACAGGAAAGGCAAAATTCAGCTTATTGACGCAACATCGCTAAAATCTCCGCTCCGAAAGAACCTCGGGAATAAGAACTGCGAGCTTACCCCTGAAATACGCCGGCAAATTGTAGATCTTTACATGTCATTCGAGGAAAATGAATACAGCAAGATATTCAATAATAACGAATTTGGTTATTGGAAAGTAACTGTCCTACGTCCCGCATACAACCGAGGATGGATCAATCCAGAGGGATAAAAAAGGTAATCCTGTTGCTGATAAAGAATTGACCGATACCGAGCAGATTCCATTCACCTATGAAGGCGGCATCGAGGCATTCTTAGAGAAGGAAGTAAAGCCTTGTTTTTGATGTTAATGTCAAAAGCAAGGATTATTTTCATTATGCAATTCGCAGTAAAGTATATGTGAATTTCTTTGCACAAGCCTCAGACGGTATTAGAGTGGGGCAATGGGATTTGAATTTGTACAAGATGAAAGATATCCCTTTTATCGTACCGCCTGAAGAGGAACAAACTTCAATTATTAACTATATCCAAAAAGCTTCTAAAGATTTGGAATCCCTTATTATACCTGTTTTAAAAGAAATTAGGTTGCTCCAAGAATACCGCACCCGCCTTATTTCCGATGTGGTCACCGGCAAAGTTGATGTACGCGATATCGAAATACCCGAATATGAAGCTGTTCCTGATGACGTTACCGAAGATGAGCTTGACGATGAAAATACTGTGGATGATGCCGCAGAAGAAGCGAAGGTGAAATAATGACTGTGACCAACACAAGGGAAACCGGCCTTGAGTCTTTGATTGTGAACTGGCTCGTAAATCACAACGGTTATGAACAGGGCAGCAATGCAGACTATAACCGCGACTATGCTATTGACGAAACGCGCCTGTTTCGTTTCCTTTCGGCGACGCAGCCCGATGAGATGGAGAAGATAGGCGTGTTCAAGAACGACTTGAAAAAGGCACAGTTTCTCAACCGCCTGCGCGGGGAAATCGCCAAACGCGGGATTATTGATGTCTTGCGCAACGGTATAAAGGTATATCCCGCCCACCTTATCATGTTCTTTATGACCCCGACAGAAATGAATGTAAAGGCGAAGGCCCTATTTGAGCAGAATATTTTCAGCGTTACACGTCAGCTCCAATACTCCAAAGACGCGACAAAACTGGCACTGGATCTTTGTATTTTCATTAACGGTTTGCCGGTAATAACCTGTGAGCTGAAAAACCAGCTGACAAAGCAGAATGTTAACGACGCCGTATACCAGTACCAGACCGACCGTGACCCGAGAGAATTGCTGTTCCAGTTCAAACGTTGCATGGTTCATTTTGCCGTTGACGACGAGAGAATCAAGTTCTGCACAAAGCTTGACGGAAAAGCTTCATGGTTCCTGCCATTCGATAAGGGATACAACGACGGTGCGGGTAACCCGCCGAACCCCAATGGCCTCAAGACCGATTATCTATGGAAAACAATCTTTGAAAGATATATGCTCGCCCGTATTATTGAAAACTATGCGCAGGTAGTTGAAGAAACTGATCCGGATACTGGGCGTAAAAAGTACAAGCAGATCTTTCCACGCTATCACCAGCTTTCCGTTGTGGAAAGCTTGCTGGCTGACGTCAGGGAAAAAGGCGTCGGGCAGAAATATCTTATCCAGCACAGTGCCGGCAGTGGAAAGTCAAATTCCATTGCATGGCTTGCCCATCAACTTATTGGTCTTGAAAAAAACGGTAAACCAATTATAGATTCTGTGGTTGTAGTAACCGACCGTGTTATCCTTGACAAGCAGATAAGGGATACCATAAAGCAGTTTATGCAGGTCTCCAATACCGTCGCCTGGGCTGAGCATTCCGATGATTTGAGAAAGGCAATAAGCGGCGGCAAGAAAATCATTATTACCACCGTACATAAATTCCCCGTGATTTTAGACAGCATAGGCAGCGAGCATAAAGGGCGCTCATTTGCTATTATTATAGATGAAGCCCATTCATCCCAAAGCGGAAGCATGTCCGCCAAGATGAATATTGTACTCTCCGGAGAGTATTCCGCTGAAGATGTCAGCGTCGAGGATAAAATCAACCGCCTGATGGAAGGGCGCAAAATGCTGCCAAATGCCAGTTATTTTGCTTTTACCGCCACCCCGAAAAACAAAACGCTGGAAATGTTTGGGGTGCCTTATCAGGAAGGGGATGAAATTAAACATCGCCCGTTCCATGTATACACAATGAAACAGGCGATTCAGGAAGGTTTTATTCTTGACGTTCTTAAATATTACACACCGATTGACAGCTATTACAGGCTTGCTAAAACAATTGAAGATGATCCTATGTTCGACAAGAAAAAGGCCCAAAAGAAACTGCGCTATTTTGTTGAGAGCAATCAGTTTGCCATTGCGCAGAAAGCAGAAATTATGGTCAATCACTTTCATGACCAAGTAATCGCAAAAGGCAAGATAGGCGGCAAGGCCCGTGCTATGGTTGTTACCAGCAGCATAGAACGATGCATTGATTACTATTATGCCATTTGCAAGTGCCTTGCGGACAGGCGCAGCCCGTACAAGGCAATCATAGCCTTTTCCGGAGAAAAAGAGTACGGAGGTAAAACCCTTACCGCCGCGTCCATTAACGGCTTTCCGGATAATAAGATAGAAAAGGTTTTCCGCAATGATCCTTACCGCTTCCTTGTTGTGGCTGACATGTTTCAGACAGGCTATGACGAATCATTGCTTCATACAATGTATGTGGACAAGATGCTGTTCGATATAAAAGCAGTACAGACGCTTTCCCGTTTGAACCGTTCCCACCCGCAAAAACATGACACTTTTATTCTAGACTTTGCTAATAAAACAGAAGTTATTGCCGCTGCATTTTCAAGATATTACCGGACAACAATCCTGTCCTCCGAAACTGATCCGAATAAACTGTATGATCTTATTGGAATACTGGAATCCCATCAGGTATATACCGATGAACATGTGAATACTCTTGTGGAGTTATATCTTAATGGCGCGGAACGCGACAGGCTTGACCCGATTCTTGATACCTGTGCGGCTCTTTATAAAGCATTAGATAACGATGCAAAAATCGAATTCAAAAGTGCAGCCAAGTCTTTTGTACGTACATATGGATTTCTCGGGGCAATATTACCATATGGTAATGCCGGCTGGGAAAAGCTGTCTATATTCCTCAATCTGTTGATTCCAAAACTGCCATCCCCCCAGGAAGATGACCTTTCAAAGGGAATTCTTGACGCAATAGATCTTGATAGTTACCGCGTTGAAGCTCGTGCGTCTATGTCAATCGTGCTGGAAGATTCTGACGCAGAAGTCGGGCCAGTACCCACAGGTAAAGCTATAGGCGCGCCGGATCCAGAGATGGACTTGCTTTCCAATATTCTCACGGAATTTAACGACCTGTTCGGTAATATTGAATGGAATGATGCGGACAATGTTCGTCGCCAGATTCTGGAGATTCCCGTCATGGTTTCAAAAGATGAGAAGTACCGGAATGCGATGAAAAACTCCGATAAGCAGAATGCACGCATGGAAAGCGAGCGCGCTCTGCAGTTCGTTATTTTCAACATAATGGCGGACAATATGGAACTGTTCAAGCAATTTAATGACAACATGTCTTTTAAAAAGTGGCTTTCCGATCTTGTCTTCAAGCTGACATATAATCCTAAAGGCAAGCCGTTTGAATTACCGAGAAAGCAGGAAAATAAAATGGCGGCATCGGAAACTATTTACAAGATAAATTCGAATTTTGGCCTTACAAAAGTTGCGGAAGAGAAGGTTAATTAGCAGGCAAATAGGGCAATTACCTATAAATATCTTTTTAAATAGACTATATCCTCTCCGTCAAATCTTTTCCGGCTCTCAATTTGCTTTTGCGAAGTAGACATTTGAAAATTAAAGGGGGAAGTGAGTAGAAAATGAAAATCTGCATTGACCCTGGCCACGGGGGATCCGATCCCGGAGCCACAGGAAATGGGCTTATGGAAAAGATCCTGGTGCTTGAAATCGCTTTGAGGCTGAAGAATTACCTTCTTTCCAATTGGCAGTGCGAAGTAAAAATGACCAGGGAAACAGATATGTCAGTGCCCCTGAAGGATCGGTCTGCGATAGCGAATGCCTGGGGTGCTGATTTTTACTTTTCCGTCCACTGTAATGGTCATACGAATCAAGAGGTTAATGGTTGGGAATCTTTTGTTTATACTAATTCACCGCAAAGGACAAAGAACTATCAGGCAGCAATCCACAAAGCAATATGGAGTTTTCTCAGCGCTTATGGCACATCAAACAGGGGCATAAAAACAGCAAACTTCCAGGTGCTCAGAGAAACAAAAATGAGTGCGGTCCTGGGGGAATACTTATTTGTCAGCGGTAACATTGATTCTCAGCTCTTGCGAAAAACTGAAATTATTGATGGTATGGCCAGAGCAACGGCGGAAGGAATTGCTTTAGCTCTGGGGTTAGAAAAGAAGGACTCAGAACAGGGAACGCCGATACTTGGTGCGCCACAGGCTTCTATCGCCCAGGCCCGGGAGTGGGCGCGAAACAGAAACGCTCACCAGCGGTTTATTGACATTGCTTCATTCTATTGGAACTATGGGAAAATGATCGGCATTCGCCCCGAGGTGGCCTACTCCCAGGCGGCAAAGGAAACAGCATTTGGCCATTATGGAGGCGCTGTAGATCCAGCCCAAAACAACTGGGCCGGCATAAAAACAAGAAACGCCAGCGGAGATCGTCAGGAAGATCACGAGACTTTTTCAACGCCTGAAGACGGAGTAAGGGCGCATTTCAACCACTTGGCCGCTTATGTTGGCCTTATTCCCATTGGTGAACCCCACGGTCGGTATCTGCTTGTGAAGTCTCTGCCTTGGGCCGGAACTGTCAGGACAGTGGAGGAGCTCGGCGGAAAGTGGGCTCCGAATTTGGATTATGGAAAATCTATTGTCCGGGATTATTTGACCGGGTTATTGGCGACAAAAGCGTCTCCGGAAGGAGATTAAACAGAATTGGATCAGTTGTGAAATGAAAACAAGGAACTGCAGCAGAAACTTTCCAAGACATTCGGGAGATGGATGGAAGCGCTGCGGGATAAGTTGGATAGGATAAGGGCAATATTATTTGAATAAGTAAAATTTACCCCCCTACACATACTATTGCCGGTGCCTTCGGGTCCCGGTTTTTTTGTTTTATATCATTTTAGGGGTATTAATTTTTTTTTAATAAATGGTAACCCGCTTTCAACAACCTAAATATTACCAATTACGCTAGTTTAAACTAGAAACTTGAATATATGAAAAATATTTTCAAAAATAGTGTTATTTACCATAT
>Ga0209537_1000095_pt1 | contig 97452 bp, 77 predicted proteins | sample BioPla4DNA1_FD_187698 | JGI IMG/M metagenome (GOLD analysis project Ga0209537, IMG submission 187698) | Biogas fermentation microbial communities from Germany - Plant 4 DNA1 (SPAdes) (version 2) | ecosystem: Engineered > Bioreactor > Anaerobic > Digestate | place: Bielefeld, North... | reverse complement strand
GAACCCCGCCTCAGGAACCTGCTCCATGATGCCGGTCTTCTCATCTCCCCTGAAGATGATGTTGTAAGGTCCTCGGATATCAGCTCAAAGAAAATCCTTGATGATTTCACAGATCATCTCTTAAATTATGCCCCTGAAAGGCCGGAGCTCGATGCTGAGGCCAGTGAAGTTAGGAGAAAATTGATTGAATCCATAAAGAATAAACCTGGTGAGCTTTTTGGCGATGAAATAGACACCCTCAACGGGTTTCTGGCCGGCTCCTCCTTGAGGGACCTCAGAATCCACCACATAACCAGAGAGGATATTTACAATTCAGAGCTTTTCAGACCCCAGGATAACTCCATAGACGTGGCCATGGTCTATGGGAGAATTGAAGATAGCATCATGGATGGTGTTCAGAATGTTATCTACGTCTCCATGGAGTGGCAACCCGACGTTGATGAAGTAGAACTCCTTATAGACTGCATGGCACATGCGGAGGTGTCCGGTGAGCGTGGGGCTGCCAGGCGCCTCTCCCTGAAACTCATAGGGGACATGATGGAATCAGGGTTCCGATGGCACGTTAACGGTGAATCCGGACACGGTGAAAAACTCTACCAGCTCAGTGAAATCATAAACAACAGCATTTCAATGAAGATCTTCACCCGGGGCCCTGAAACCATACCTGAACTGAGGGGTAACCGGAACCTCTGGAGAAGGGGTAACTACAGGAAGGTCTATGAGATATTCCTTCTCTCCAGAACTCTAAATGAATTCAGATCAAAAACAGGGAAGGGACTTATATCCTTCCTCTCATATCTCCTCAGGGATTCAGGGGGTGACTGGATTGTTGATGATTGTCTGAGGTTAAGGGGGGAATCTGACCATCCGGTGAGGCGGATGCTTGAGGAGACCGTTGAAAGACTCTCAATGGCAGATGATGTTAAACTTCCAGAAGCCCTCAGGTTCCTCTCGGAACCCCCTTACGGCCTCAGAGCCGACATGATAGGACATGCTGCTGTATCATTTATCCTAAGGAACCTCAAAGGCCATATCATCATCAATGGCAGGATAATAGAAGAGATTGAATATGACGGTGATGTAAAGGAGATTTTGTATAATTTTGATTTCTGATCATGGACTTAAAGAAGGCCTAAATGATGGCCATTGATTAATTTGATGATTGCAGATCACTCAGGGACGCATCAGTAGCTGGATGATGCTCAGGTCACCCAGGAAGAAGAACCTGAAGGCCAGTGTAAGGATAACAATACCCCCACCTGCAACCAGTCCTGTCGTGAACCTTAACCGGTTGTTGCTTTCACGGTAACCCAGAAGCTGTGTGAGGCCGTCGATGAAGGTGGGGATGACCATCAGCAACCCTGCAAGAACCGTATAGATGCTGTACTCAGGGCGGAGGACCCTTAAAGGAATGAAGAATATCATACCACCAGTGTATATGCCGGTGCACCGTGCACAGATGGGGAAATAGTATCCCCCTATCCTGAAGGTCCTGTCGGGTCTCCTGTGACAGAGGCGGATCCTCATACATGAACACCTTTCACTGATCTATGAGGATAGTAAACCCAGAATGAAGATCATTAAACCCAGGAGGCAGAGGCACGCGCATAATGCCTCAGCAGCACTCCCCTGTTTTGCACCGCAGTGCGGGCATGCACTGGCATCGGTACTCACAATACCGCCGCATTCTCTGCATGGTTTCAGGGCCATGAATTCTCACCGTTTCCTTGATTTTTACAGCTTCCAGCTGGATGGTCCATAGTTTTTATGCTGAAACTGTATCATACTCATATTATATAAACATTGCACATCTCTAACCTGATAATAATCCATGAACATTTAATCTGAAGTTGCAATGTAAAACCAAAACTGAAGGATCATAAACTGATGAAGCCCCCTGGAACGGGAAGTCCCCTCTGGACTGATGAAATCTCATTCGTCTACAAGTTACCGTAGTAGTCTGAGGATTCCTTTGAGGCCCCTCTGGACTAATGAAATTTCATGAAAGGTGTGGGGGTTCAGCAGCCACTAACTTCTGGTTGACTCTGAAGCCCCCGCTGAAGCAGAGGATCCTCTTTCAGTTACTTCATGTCCACGTGTAGGGGTTGAACTCTGATGGCGGTATGTACATGACCTCGGCGTATCCCCTCCTCAGGAGTTCCCTGTTTAGGTTCACTCCATCCACGTAGACCACCGCAAGGACCCTGCCATACCTATCATGCCTCTTTGCATCATCGATGTCCAGCTGGACGGTTCTGCCAAGGCACCTTGATTTCACGAAGTCCTTCGCTTCCCTGTATCCTGGCTGCCCCCTCTCAGGCGTGTTAACACCCACGAACCGTATCCTTCCAACACCCTCAACATCGATGGTGTCCCCGTCAACCACATGGTAGCAGTAACCTGATGCATCATACTTAACCCCTGCCCTACCTGTTGAGTTACTGGTGGAGCTGGAAGTGTCGGATGAGTTTTCAGGGAACGGAGTGTCATTGACCGGTTCTGTGTAATTGAATGGGGATTCATCAGAGACGTATTCATCAGAGACACACCCGGCAACCATCACTGCAAGGAGAACCACCAGAATGTACCTTTTCAGATAGACCACCCCCTAATTCTGATTTCATTGGTGGGAAGTTCATTATGGATCGGCGGCTAGGGTATATCCGCCGCTGATACTTTAAAGTGCATCATAGGTGTCCATGGACTCAACCGTGATGCTTCCAGGTACCCCCTCAGTATTTATTCTGATAACAGCCACAGATAAACCATGCGCCTGACCCCTAAAAGCATCCTATATTTATTAAATAATAGAAGATGAAGATTAAAATGTTATATTGGAAGAAGAAGGGGTACCCTGAGACATGTGATGAGGCTTCAAACCCTACTATGGGACTATTTAGATCCGGGAAAACATCAAACTCTACATTGGGAAATCAGATGATGCTGGAAGTTGAACAGGATACATCCTCCAGGCGCACATGCTCTCTGATTAGGAACTGCAGATTGCAGACTATATTCACTCCAGCTGTTTCAGACGACTTTCAGGGGCCTGATGACATCTCAAGGATCCGCCTTAGTTTCATAAAAACCCATGATTATTAAGGGAATCTGTAAAGAGTTATAATATCTTTAAATATCCTCATAATTTTATTACGAAGGGAAGTGACGGGGAGGCCTAGAAGTATGGACCTGCAGGCTGAAGAGGATGTTGAACTCATCATCAAAGCACTTGAAGATAAACACGACGATGTCAGATGGAAAGCCGCAAAAAAGCTTGGAGAGATGGGGGATAAGGGGGCTGCTGAACCCCTCATTAAAGCACTGGAAGATGAGGATGTATTCTTTGTTAAGGGAAGGATAGCCCTTGCCCTTGGAAGGATAGGGGATAAAAGGGCGGTTGAATCCCTCATCAGAACCCTTAAACATGAAGATGAGGATGTTAGAGGGAAGGCCGCCCTTGCCCTTGGAAGGATAGGGGATAAGAGGGCAGTTGAACCCCTCATAAAGGCCCTGAAGGATAAACATGAGTATGTACGGTGGAGGGCAGCATGGGCCCTTGGAAGGATAGGGGATAAGAGGGCTGTCGAGGCTCTTAATGCCCTGAAGGATGAAAGGGAGAATGTTCGAAAAAAAGCAGTCTGGACTCCTGGTAAGATGAGTTATGAGAAAAATGATAAATATAAAACCCAAAACAGGGTTAAAGAGGTCCTTGAGAGGTTCACAAAGCACTGGCGGTTCAGGGACGCCATAGAACACGTTGAAACAATCCCTGCGAGGGAGGCTGAATACTCCGACGTCGACGACCTCCCTGAGAACATCATGGAGTATCTTAAGGGGAATGGTATAAGGCTCTACAGGCACCAGAAGGAAACCCTTGAGGCTGCAAGGAGGGGTGAAAATGTCCTCATAACAACACCCACGGCCTCAGGAAAGACCCTCGCATTCAACCTCCCAATCCTCGAAGCCCTCACCAATGACCCCGAGGCAACAGCCCTCTACATCTACCCTGCAAAGGCCCTCTCAAGAGACCAGCTGAAGGTCCTTAAGGAACTTGAATCGGAACTTGGACTCACACTTAACCCTGCAGCCTATGACGGTGACACCCCCCGGGATAGGAGGCCATGGATAAGGAGAAACTCCAGGATGGTGATAACAAATCCCCACCAGCTCCACAGGATACTCCCATGGCACCACCAGTGGAGGGGATTCTACAGGAACCTCAGATATGTGGTGGTGGATGAGGCCCACCAGTACCGGGGGGTCTTCGGATCCAACGTGGCCTTCCTCATGAGGAGGCTCAGGAGGATCTGCAGATACTATGGCTCCAGTCCGGTGTTCATACTTGCAAGCGCAACCCTCGCAAACCCTGAGGAGTTCGCCCGTAAACTCACGGGACTTGACTTCCATGTGGTGTCAGGGGACAGTTCACCATCGGGGCCAAAGCACTTTGTATTCTACAACCCCTACCTTAAGAGGGGTGAACCATCAGCTCACCTTGAAACCAGCAACATACTCACCTTCCTCGTCCTGAGGAACATTCAGACCCTCTGCTTCACGGTCTCAAGGAAGATGGCGGAGCTTATAACACGCTGGACCCGCCAGCAGCTTGACAGTGCGGACCGTAGACTTGTGGAGAGGGTCACATCCTACAGGGCAGGTTACCGTCCGGAGGAGCGAAGAAAGATAGAAAGGGACTTCAAGAATGGCGACCTCCTTGGTGTTACAGCAACAAACGCCCTTGAGATGGGGATAGATATAGGATCCCTTGATGCCGTCATCATATCGGGTTTTCCAGGGACACTTATATCCACCTGGCAGCAGGCCGGTAGGGCTGGGAGGAACATGAATGACTCCATGGTTGTCCTGGTGGCCTTCGAGAACCCCCTTGACCAGTACCTTATGAAGAACCCCTCCTTCCTATTTGAGAGGCCCCATGAGAACGCCATAATAGACCTTGAGAACCGGTTCATACTGAGGAACCAGACCGCCTGCGCAGCCTCCGAGCTCCCCCTCACCCTCAGGGACTTCTCAGACTATGATTTCAGTGTCAGGGTCGCTGGGGACATGATGGAAGAGGGGGAACTTGAGGTATCCTATGATGGCCTCGGCTGCAGCGGTGACCCCCACTTCAGGCACGGCCTCAATGATGCCTCATCGGATACCTTCACGGTTATAGCGGATGGACGGGTGCTTGAGACCCTCAGCAGGTCCCAGGCCTACCGTGAGGCCCATGAGGGGGCTGTGCTCCTGAACCATGGTAACAGTTACATCGTTGAGGACTTTGACCTTGAGGGGCGGAGGATAACGGTGAGAAGGAAGGATGTTGATTACCATACGGCTGTGCTCAAGGAAACAGAGCTAAGGGTTATAGGGGTGCTGAGGAGGAGGATGCTGAATGATCTCCAGCTTAACTTCGGCGAGGTTGAGGTCACGGAGCACTACACAGGCTACCGTCTCATCAGCTACAGCAGGGTCATGGGGAGGAGGGAACTGGACCTTCCGCCCTTGAGGTTCAGGACCAGGGCCCTCTGGTTCACTGTACCATCCTCCCTCAGGAGTGAAGTTGAGGTCTTATTTAATGAGGATGACGCCTTTGAGGGGGGCCTTCATGGTGCGGAGCATGCTATCATAGCACTCTTCCCGCTCCATGTCCTCTGTGATCGGATGGATATAGGTGGGCTTTCGACCCCTGAGCACCCTGACACAGGAGCCCCCACCATATTCATATATGACGGGTTTGAGGGGGGTATTGGGCTCTCAGAGAAGGCCATGTCGGTCTTCGAGGACCTCCTTGCTTCAACCCTGGGGCATGTATCCGGGTGCGGGTGCCGTGACGGATGTCCCTCCTGCATCTATTCACCAAAGTGTGGTAATGATAATTCACCGCTCCATAAGGGGGCTACTGTCAGGATACTGGAGCACCTGAGGTCCCTTGCGGGGGGTCCCGTGGAGGATGCTGAAGCAGAGCATGGGGAGGACCCCTTCCAGGAGGTTGCAAGGCTGTACACTGAGGGAATGTTCTCTGATGCCAAACTGAGGCTCCATGAAATCCTTGAGGAGAAGCCCGGTGACCCGGGGGCCTGTTACCTGATGGGGGCCATCCTGAGGGAGCAGGGGGAGGCTGAGATGGCCGAATACTTCCATGAGAGGATAAGGAGGGCTACATGATACGGATACTCATGATGTGTTTATGGTCTTCAGGGGGTGCCGATGATCCGGTACTCTGCACAGGGTTTTTTGTGGGCGCTGGTATTATGTCAGGGGGTGCTGCTGATCTGGCACTGTCTAATGGATGAACTGATAATGGAGTACAGTGGCATAGCCCCTGAGGAGGCCCTTGCTGGCTCCCTGGTTGACTGCGGTGACTACACAGCACTGGAGATAACAGGGGAGGTGGAGATTGAGTTCAGGAGGGTCAGCCCCCCTGATGACCTCATGGGGGACCTTGAACTTGTAAGGGGGGTTGGAGGAAAGAGGGCATCTAAACTGAGAAGTGAAGGTTACCGGACCCTTGAGGACCTCCGCTCCCACCCGGTCTACGGCGTCGATGCTGTCAGGGTCCATGATCTCCTCCTTGAAGGTGATCTCCGGGGCCTCAGGGACCACCTTAATCTCCCATCATCCCATCCCTACATTCTGAGGTGCCTGAACCTCATGGATGAGAGGAGGCTTGTGTTCCTTGACATTGAAACACTCGGCCTTTCAGATGAACCTGTTATACTCCTTGGGATGGGGTGGATTGATGGGGGGTCCATGGTGGTTAAGCAGAGGCTTGCTGTTTCCCCTGAGGATGAACCTGGAGTATTTGAACTCCTTGATTCGGTCAGGGATGATGATGTCCTTGTAACCTTCAATGGGGCGAGTTTTGACATTCCCTACATCCATAGAAGGCTGAGGATTCATGGACTTAACAGGAACCTTGACAATATTAACGTTGACCTTTACCATGTCTCCAGGCGCAGGTGGGGGGCTCTGCTGCCGGACTGCAGACTCTGCACGGTGGAAAAGCACGTCCTCGGGGTGGATCGGGACCTTGATGTTCCCGGAGCCATTGTCCCAGAGTACTATTCAGCCTACCTTTCAACCGGGAATCCTGGTCCCCTGGTACCTGTTGTTGAGCATAATAGGGAGGATATAGTGAGCCTTGCAGGCATACTCTCAGCCCTTAACCTCCAGCTCACCTCAAAGGATAAATAAGGTCATGAACATAATAATCGTGGTGTTTTTATGGACATCCTCGTGGCTTTGAACAGGATAGCTGGACTCGTGATGGGGGTCCTACTAATCTATGCTTGCCTCCGTATACTGGATGAACTCAGGGAGGGGGAGATGGCAATGTCAATGATATTCCTCAGGAGCCGGTCATCGGTCCTCGTATTCGTCTTCTTCTTCTTCATTGCATCCGTCTTCACAGTCCTTGTGGGTCTATCATTCATAACAGGGCAGAAGGAATCTGTTGTTGAATCATTCCTTAACCTGAACGCCTTCTTCCTTCTGGCAGGGCTTATGCTTCTCTCATCGGTTATGGGGGTGCCCGGGAGATGATGTGGCTGAAATGGCTGATACTTGTCCCTCCCTTTACTGGTGTTCTACTTCTCACTGAGGACGCTCATGAACATCCTCAGGTTCCGTGAGGCTTCCCTTGGACTCTTTCTGTCTAAATTGAAGGATAGTACCAGTATGATAAGGCTCCTGGCATTTTCGATGCTCCTTTTCAGCATCACAAGGATCATGGATATCATTGACATGGTGATTGACCTTCCAATGAACGACACCATAATCGCAGCGGTTATATGGTCGGTGAGCATAATCCTTGCCATCATATTCCACAGGATGTCCAGGATAACCTCACCAGATTGAGGTGCAGGGTATGGTGAAAGGATATAAGTCTGGGGGTATAGATTAGAAGCACGTAAGTTTATTATAGTTAAAGGGTGGATCAAAGTTTTTTAAGAGGGAGAATTGAAGATGGAGTCCCCGGCAAAGGAGATAATTGAAAGAGAATTTGAGCGTTTAAGGGAGAAACTCCTTGACCTCACAATGAGGAATCAGCTCCTGAATTTCAGGCCAAGGTCAAGGACAATTGAGGTTGTAAACCACGACCCATCCCACATCTACGGTTACCTTGTCCTGAACGAGAGGAAGATGAAATTCGCTCCAAGGCCCGAGGCGCCTGAGGACTGTGGTGAGGAGGAACTCTGGGAGTACCCCTCCAGTGAGGAAGATGCAGATGGCATCCCCCAGGAGGAGGGGCACCAGGCACATCATCAACCCGATGATAACGTACTCCAGACGGACCTAACAGGCTCTGAACTCCAGAGGAGGCTCTTCTACATTAACCAGAGGGCCAGGACCATGATACAGGAGCAGGGCTACAACATCCTCTACCTTGCCCTGGGGTTCCTTGAGTGGAGGACCCCTGATGAACCAGACATCAGGAAGGCCCCCCTCATCCTCGTACCGGTGCTCCTTGAGAGGAGGAGGGCCGGTTCCACCTTCACCGTGAAATGGGATGGCAGTGAGATCATAACAAACATGTCTCTCCAGGCCAGGCTGAGGGAGGAGGGTGTGGAGCTACCTGAATTCCGAATGCCATCTGACATTGAGGGCGTTAAGGGGTACCTTGAGGATGTTGAGTCCTCGGTGGAATCCATGGAGGGCTGGTGTGTGACGGATGATGTCCAGCTTGGTTTCTTCTCCTTCACAAAGTTCCTCATGTACATGGACCTTGACCCTTCATCCTATTCCAACTGGGATGAGATCATAGAGAGGCCCCTCCTGAGGTCACTCTTCTCCCTTGAGATAGACCGTGACGAGAACGAGGTTAATATCGATGAGATACCCTACAGGGACCTCTACCATGTTGTTGATGCGGATTCATCCCAGATAGCGGTTATAGAGGATGTTAAGGCAGGTAAGAACCTTGTTGTTGAGGGACCCCCGGGGACCGGTAAGTCCCAGACCATTGTGAACCTGATAGCGGAGCTCATGGCAGCCGGTAAGACCGTCCTCTTTGTCAGTGAGAAGATGGCTGCCCTTGAGGTTGTGAAGAGCCGGCTTGACAGCATCGGCCTTGGGAGGTTCTGCCTTGAACTCCACTCCCATAAGGCCCGGAAGAAGGATGTTCTGAATGAACTTGAGAGCACCCTCATGGATGCCGAGGCAGAGAGGGTGGAGGCTGAGAGGGAGTTCAGGAGGATAGAGAAGCTGAGGGATGAGCTGAATGAGTACAGGAGGGCCCTGCATGAACCCCTCTACGGTATAGGCCTATCCCCCTTCCAGCTCTTCGGGATGAAGGAGAAGGCCGAGAGGCACTTTGATGAGCTCCCCTTCGTAAGGATACCCTCACCCGAGACCATAACCCCAGATGAATGGGATGAGGCACTCATAGAACTCCAGAACCTTGCAAAGCTTGCAGAACTCCTACCACCACTCCCCGAGAACCCCTGGTCCGGGACTGATCCCGGTATGATACTCCCCTCTGATGTGAGGGAACTTGAAATCCTCTTTGACTCGGTGGTGAGGACCGTTGATGAACTCCTGGGGGCCCTGGATGTCTTCCAGGAGAAGTATGGCTTTAAAAGGGTGAGGACTTCAGGGGAGCTCAGGATACTTGAGGAGATAGCATCCGTTGTCGCTGATTCAAGACCCTTTGATCTGGAGGTCCTCAGGACAGAGCTCTGGGACCGTTACAGGGCGGATGCCTTCACGCTCCTTGATAAGCTTGAGGACTACACCCGGAAGAGGGCTGTGCTTGATGGATTCCATGAATCGGTCCATGAGGCGGACATCGAATCCCTCCTCAGGGAGTACCTCAATGAGTCATCAAGCCGTATAAAATTCCTCAGCGGAAGGTACAGGAAGGTTAAGAATCAGATAGACGCCCTTTACATAGGGAAGGCCCCTGAAAATGATTATGAGATCATCGAGGACCTTGAAACCCTTATAGATGTCCTGAAGCTCAGGGAGGAACTTGAACGTTACGGTGAAGTTGCTGAGAAGTTCTTCGGGTCCATGTGGCAGCCAGAAAACCCCCGGATAGATGATTTAAGGGCCACCGCAGAATGGATCGTGAGGTTCAGGGACCTCCACTCAGAGGGCCTTATAACCGAAAGGACCCTTGAGGCCATATCAGAGGGCATAGAGCGGGATGAACTCCTGGGTGAGCTTGAGGAGATCAGGGGCATCCATGAAAGGCTCCAAGAGAAGCTTGAAAGACTCCAGTCAGCCATAAACACCCACGCCCATGTCATATTCAACATGGACCCTGATGATGTCCCCTTCACCCGCTGGAAGACCATAATAGGGGAGTGGGAGGATAAGATCAGCATACTCCCCCTCTGGTCCCAGTACCTTGAGAAGAAGAGGCTCTGCATGAAGACCAGGGGCGCTGCATTCATACCCCTCATTGAATCGGGTATAATAGGCCTTGAGGACATCAGGCCGGCAATGGAGGGCAACCTTGCAGACGCCCTCCTTGAGAAGGCCTTCAGGGAGATACCCGTCCTCTTCACCTTCATCGGAGACCTCCATGAGGCCAGAATAAGGGAGTTCAGGGAGCTTGACTCCAGGATCATTGAACTGAACAGGAAGAGGCTCATTTATAAACTCACCAGGTCCATGCCAGGAGTCTTTGGGGGGGCCGCCCCTGATTCAGAGGAGAGCATCCTGAGCGGTGAATTCACACGTAAAAGGGGGCACATGCCCCTCAGGAAACTCCTTAAAAGGGCGGGGGGTGTTATAAAGAGGATAAAGCCGTGCTTCATGATGAGCCCCCTTTCCATTGCCCAGTACCTTGACCCCAGGAGCAGCGAACTCCAGTTTGACGTGGTCATATTCGATGAGGCCTCACAGGTCAAACCAGAGGACGCCCTCGGCGCATTTCTGAGGGCCAGGACGGCCGTTGTTATGGGTGATACGAATCAGCTCCCCCCAACAAGTTTTTTTGACCAGATGGTGTCCTCTGAGGAGGACTCTGAGGACGTGGCAAGCGCGGCTGATATTGAGAGCATACTGCACCTCTGCAAGAGGAGTTTCCCTGTGAGGATGCTCATGTGGCACTACAGGAGTCGCCACGAGTCCCTTATAGCGGTCTCGAACCAGGAGTTCTATGATAACAGGCTCCTGGTGTATCCATCACCTGCAAAGGATGATGAGGAACTGGGACTGCACCTCAGGTACCTCCCTGAAACGGTCTATGAGAGGGGCAGGACCTCATCCAATCCCATGGAGGCCAGTGCCGTTGTCGATGCCATAGAGGAGCATTTCATGAGGTACGGTAACACCAGGAGCCTTGGTGTGGGCACCTTCTCGGTTGCCCAGATGAACGCCATCCTCGAGGCCCTTGAGGCCCGCCTGAGGGAGAACCCTGAACTTGAAAGGATAATAAACGGGGAGATGGAGGAACCCTTCTTCATAAAGAACCTTGAGACGATACAGGGTGATGAGAGGGACGTTATATTCATAAGTATAGGTTACGGTTTCGATGAGAACGGACGCATATCCCTCAACTTCGGGCCACTGAACCAGGATGGTGGTGAGCGCAGGCTCAACGTCCTTATAACAAGGGCTCGTGAGAAGTGCGTTGTCTTCACCAACTTCCGTTCATCCGACCTTAAAACAGGCCCAGGAACACCCTTCGGTGTGAGGGCCCTTAAGAGGTTCCTGAGGTACGCCGAGACAAGGGTCCTTGAATCCGATGAATCATACGCTGATGCCCAGGGACTCTTCGAGGACTCAGTGTATGAATTCCTCACAGAGGAGGGCCTTGAGGTTGACAGGGGCGTTGGATGCGCAGGGTTCAGGGTTGACTTTGCCATCAGGGATCCTGATGATGATGGGAGATACATTGCAGGCATACTCACTGATGGTGAGATGTACAGCAGGTCCAGTGTTGCAAGGGACCGTGACAGGCTCAGGGAGGAGATACTCCGCAACCTTGGCTGGAACATAGTCCACCTCTGGTCATCGGACTGGTACCGGAACCCTGAGGAGACCCGTCGCAAACTCAGGGGGACCATTGAGGAGATCATCACCGTGGAGCGGAAGGCCAGGACCCCTGATGATCAGGATTTAATCCAGGAAGAGGCTCATGAAGATGAAGCACGGGAGGAAACCATGGACATGGAAGCCGAAGGTGGTGTGGTTCAGAATGATGAGTCTGATCATGAGGGCTCCGTGAGTCAGGACGACCCTGAGGCAGGTGCCGTGAGGCCCTCCATGGATGATGGTGTAACAGGCTACATGGAATACACTACAGATAAACTCAGGGAACCCGATGACCTCTACAGGAGCTCAACACCTGCCATCTCATCCATTGTGAGTGAGATAGTGGCCATGGAGGCCCCTGTACATGTTGAGGAGGTTATAAGGAGGATAAGGGAGTCATGCGGTCTCAGAAGGGCTGGAAGGAGGGTGAGGAGTATAATAGGATCCGCCATCGAGATGGCTGAGAACAACGGGAACATCAAGAGGGAGGGTGACTTCCTCTTCCTCAGGGAGTCAACCCCCATCACCGTGAGGAAGAGGACCGGGAGGATTGATATTAACCTCATATCCCCTGCTGAGATCGAGGAAGCTGTTAAAATGGCCCTTAAATCACCATTAACGGTGGATGAGCTGACCGTCAGGGTTGCGAGGATGTTCGGGTTCAGGAACACCAGCAGGAAGACCTCTGCAGGTATAAGGAGGGTCATCGATGATATGCTCGCCCGCGGAGACCTTGTAATGGAGGGTGACACGGTGAGGAAGGGGGGATGAACAGATGAACCCCTACGCCATACTCTCACTGGTTGCATCCGTCCTCGCATTCTACACCGCAACCTTCATCTACTACCGCAACCCAAAAAGCAGGCTCAACCTCTTTGTATCGGGCCTCGGCGTTGCGGTCTCCCTCATGGCCTTCACCGAGTTCATGTACCGCATAGTGGAGACCGCTTCAGGTGCCTATCCATGGCTTAAACTGAGCCTCCTCTGGCCGGTTATACCTGCTCTGCTACTGCACATTTCACTGTTCTACTCCGGGAGGCTGAGGCGCTGGATGACCCCGCTGATATACTTACCGGCAGTCATCCTCATACTCATCGGCCTGGGGACCGATCTTCTAATAGCCGGAGCCGTCCACACCTACTATGGGTGGACCTATTCCCTCCCTGAGAACCCCACAGTCTTCCTTGTATTCTCCATCTGGACGGTGATGGTCACCCTGATAGCTGCCGGCAACGCCCTCAGGGAATATGTAAGGACGGAGGGTCCTGAGAGGAGGGAGGCCCTCTACCTCTTCTGCGGTCTTTTCATACCCCTAATAATAAGTTTCTCAACGGATTTCATTGTAAGGGAACTCATGGCCATACCCTTCCCTGAGCTCACACAGACCATGCTCACCGTGGGGCTAATCTTCATTTCATACGGCATCTGGAAGTACGACTTCCCCCTCCTCACACCGGCACTTGCAGCCGACAGGATAATGGCCACGGTCCCATCATTCCTGATGATAACAGACCTTCAGGGGAGGATAACCGCTGCAAGCAGGAGCGTCCAGGATAAGCTCCGCTACGGTGAAGATGAACTGATGGGAAGACCCGCCCAGGAGCTCTTCAGCCCCTCTGACAGGGAAATGATGACTGAGGTTATGGAGGCTGTTGACTCTGCAGAGTTTGAATCAACCGTAAAATCTGCAGATGGCCGGGAACTTGAGGTTATAGTGACCATTTCACCCATAATGGGGCGTATGGGTGAGGCCATGGGCTTCGTGGTCAGCGCTGCAGATATAAGCCTCCAGAAGAAGGCGACTGCGAGGCTCATTGAAAGCGAACTCAGGTTCAGGGGGGTTGTTGACAGGATCTCCGATGGCATCGCACTCACAGATGAATCCGGCACTGTAATCTACTGGAACAGGGCCCTTGAGGGTATAACATCCATAAGGAGGGATGACTCCCTTGGAAGAAATATCCATGATCTGTGCAGGGGCCTGGTGGAGGAAACCGGTGATGGGGAGTTCCTTTTAGGTGATCGAGTTATCTCGGTTTCAGGTTTTGATGTCAGGGCATCTGAAATCCTCCGCTGCCTCCTTGTTAGGGATGTTACCGAGTCCCGGAGCTATGAGGAGTCCCTCAGGAGGTCACTGAGGGAGAAGGAGACGCTCTTAAGGGAGATCCATCACAGGGTTAAGAACAACCTCCAGATAATATCAAGCCTCCTGAACCTTCAGAAGGGGGCCCTGAGGGATGAGGAGGATGTCAGGTTATTTGAGGAGAGCCAGAACCGTATAAGGTCCATGGCAATGATACATGAGAGCCTCTACCAGTCAGAGACCCTCTCTGAGATAAACCTCCGGGAGTACCTCCCAAGGCTTGCAGTCTCCCTCATATCAAGTTACGGTGCCTCGGGTGTAAGATCAGAGGTTGAAACGGATGATCTGAGGCTTGATATTGAAAAGGCCCTTCCACTGGCCCTTATAATGAATGAACTTATAACGAATTCCCTTAAGTACGCCTTCCCTGATGGCAGAGGACTTATAAGGATCAGGATACATAGTGATAACGGGGAATGTGTCCTTGAGTACTCGGATGACGGGGTCGGGCTTCCTGAGGACTATGACCCTGAAACATCAGATTCCCTTGGCATGACCCTTGTAAGGAGCCTTGGAGGGCAGCTTGATGCTGAATTCGAGGTTGACGGGAAGGACGGCTTCCGCTTCAGGATGAGATTTCCCTGTACCTGAACGCATAGAGGTGTATTTTCATGGTGATGTATGGAGAGGAATTCCAGATTGCACAGGCAATATCAACCATAATAACAGGTATCAGCCTTATATACATGGTGACAGCTGTTCTGAAGGATGGAAGGTGGCTTAAGATAACCCTTGCGGTCGCGGCCCTCTTCATATCCAGTCTGGCAGGGGTTATGAGGGAATTCTTTTTATTTGATACATTCAGGACCGTAGAGTGGGTCTTCATAGTTATTTCGGGTTTCTTCTTCCTCTATGCAACCATATCATCAAACAGGAGACTGGAGGCAGAGTTATGATAATTCTTAAGGTGATTGCACTGGTATTTTTCACCCTGGCAGCGGTATTCTCCATTAAAAACTATCTGCTTACAAGGTACGCCTCAGGTGTCTGGGGACTTGTTTCAATGGCACTTGTAACTGGGGTTATACTGGTCTCTGTGAGGCTTGTGAATGAGTTTTTCCTGACAGACTCCCTTGAGGTTGTTAAGATCTGCCTTCTGCCGGTCATGATGGCCTTCATACTCGCGGCTTCCTTTGAGCTTAAGAGGGACATTCTAAGACCCCTCTGACTTTATTCTTGAGCCTTAGGTTATCTAAGTAATTGTCTTTATTCCTCTTTGTTAAGGCCCTCCAGTTCTGCTATTTCAGTTACAAGGTCCAGGCAGTAATTCTTCTTCTCGGCCCTTCTTATTATGAGCACCCCTGCAAGGGCGCCGAATACCCCCCCGGCGAGGTCCGTGATCAGATCGAATATTGTATCATCAAGGGGTGACATGGTGGGGGAGCCCTGGGTGGGGCCTGTTGGCATGAAGTGCTCTATGTACTGGTATAGGAGGTTGTCGTAGGTGTATTCGATGATCTCAAGGAGGGCCCCCAGTCCAAGGGTCACGAAGACTATGAGGAACACCATTATGGGGAGGCTTGTCTTGATCTTCCCGTAGACATACGCGGTGTACATGAACATCACCCCGATGAGTCCGAGTATGAAGGGGACCGTGAAGTGCATGAACTTGTCATAGTAGTGTATTCTCCCGTAGAACCCGAAGGTGTTCCCCAGTATGTACTCAAGGGTTACAACGGTGAGAAAGAGTATCTCAATCTCCACTGGGATTATGTTCATCCTCATGGGGTGCCTGAGGGCCGGGAGGTATATGATGGCAACTGCAATGAGTGTCATGATACCGAAGACCTTTATTCCCCTGACCCCGAATATGACTATTATTAAACCCATGATTACAAGGCTTATGCGCATGAGGGTGAGGAGTTTCTGCTTCCACCCGCTCTTCGTATCAGGACACGTTTTCATGACTCCAACCTCTCAGGAAGAGGATCATCTCATTATATCCTTTTATCAATGTAACCTTTCAATAAATCAGGTTTTAATGTTTTCATAGTATCAAAAAAGATTTATTCCCCCAAGGATATAACTTTAGTGGGAGGGTGAGAAAATGAAGGTTATAAAGCGCAGGGGTTTTACTGAGGCCTTCGACCCTTCAAAGATCAGGGCCTCACTTGAGCGGGCCACGGTGGATGCAGGTTACACCGTGGATGAGAAGAAGGAGATCATTGATAAGGTCTTAAGGACTGTTACAGAGAAGATTGACCGGGAAGAAGAAATAAGGACAGACACCATAAGGATGTGTCTCCTCACGGAACTTGATAAGTGTGAACCCTACATTGCAAAGTCCTGGAGGAGGTATGAGAAGAAGTATAAGTAGATGTAGGGGTATTTCCAGATTTAACCCTTCAATCTCCTCCTGATTAATTTTTCAATCTCTATCATGATTAATCCAGTTAATGAGAAGGGTATCACGACACCCCACCACTCAGGGGGGAAGGGTCGGGTCCTGAATATGAATTCAAGCTGCGGCACATAGATTATGAGCATCATCATGAGGAGTGTTGTGCCGATGCCATAGAGGATCCACTTATTTGAGAGGGGATTCATTTTAAGCACTGAGTTTTCAACTGACCTTGCTGTTAGAAGGTAGAATACATGGACCATTATAACGGTGGCGAAGGTTACTGTTCGTGCCTGGGTAACTGTGAGGCTCTGCTCTGCAATGTAGAACACTGAAAGACCTGAAAATGCCATGGCCATCGAGACGATACCAACCTTTCTTATGAAGGTGCTGTTAATTATTTTCTCATCAGGGTCTCTAGGGGGCCTTTCAAGGACATCAGCATCACCAGGTTCAGTTATAAGGGGCATGGCAAGAAATATACATCAAAGAGGTTTATCCAGAGTATCTGGAGTGGAAGGAGTGGCAGGAACCTGAATACAGGGATTAAGGCTGCCATGAAGAATGATGAGAGTATTATGAGTCCCTGGCCTCCGCTTGTGGGGAGCACATAATATATTATCCTCTGTATCCTCTCATACACAGCCCTCCCCTCACTTACCGAGGCCACTATCGTTGCAAAGTTATCATCTGTCAGTATGATGTCTGATGCCTCCTTTGCAACGTCGGTTCCGCTGCCCATGGCAACCCCGACATCCGCCATCTTCAGGGCGGGGGCGTCATTCACACCGTCACCTGTCATTGCAACTATATTCCCGAGGCCCTGGAGTGCAGCTGTTATCCTGTACTTGTCCTCGGGTGAAACCCTGGCGTAGAGATTGTATTCCCTGACGGCCTCCATGAGCTCCTTATCATCCATGGATGAGATCTCACTCCCGGTAAGGGCTCCTTTGGCTGGGATGCCGAGCTTTTCTGCTATGGTCTCGGCGGTTCTTGCATGGTCCCCTGTGATCATTATGGTCCTTATACCGGCACTCTCACACTTTTTGATGGCCTCCATGGCTTCTGGCCTTGGGGGGTCCATCATACCCTGGAAGCCAAGGAAGATCAGGTCCCTGAGGTCACCGTCATCAACTGTCCCATCTGAGTGTTCCCTTGTTGCGAAGGCAAGGACGCGGAGGCCCCTGGAGGTGAGGATGTGAAGTTCTTTTCTGAGCCTCTCCCTGTCTATCTCCATGGGTTCGTCCCTGAGTTCATGGCTGCACATCTCAATTATCCTCTCAGGGGAGCCCTTAACGTAGATCATTCCATCGGCTGTGAGGATCGCCATGTACTTCTTCCTTGAGTCGAAGGGTATCTCATCCATCCTCTCAGCCCTCCTGACAATCCCTCCTTTATAGGCTGATATGATCAGCGCCTTCTCGGTGGGGTCTCCCTGGAGCCTGCCATCGGTCATTGAGGCGTTGTTGCAGTTTAATCCACATTCAAGGGTCATCCTGAGGGGTCCGGGCAGCCCTGAACCCGTGTTTTTTATTTCACCCTCTCTTTCATAACCGGTCCCTTCAACTTCATAGAATTCTCCGCCGGCATAGATGCACTTAACGGTCATCTCATTCTTTGTCAGGGTGCCTGTTTTATCCGAGCATATGACGGTGACGCTTCCAAGGGTCTCCACCGATGGAAGGTTCCTTACTATTGCATTCTTCCCCGCCATCTTTGCAACACCAAAGGCGAGGGTGATGGTTATTATCGCCGGCAGACCCTCGGGTATTGCCGCAACGGCCAGGGAGGTGGATGCCAGGAAGGAGAATATGATGTCATATCCGAATATCAGGGCACCGATAAAGTTAATGAGTGCAATGGATATTATAGCGAGGGCTATGGAGCGTGAAAATTCATCAATCTTCCTGATGAGGGGGGTCTTCACACCTTCACCCTTCACCGTCTTTGATATCTTACCTATCTCTGTCTCTGCCCCGGTTGAAACCACCACTCCTGTCCCGTTGCCCTCTGTTACGAGAGTGCCGCTGAAGAGGGTGTTCCTGAATTCACCCTTACTGATGGCTTCCTCTGAGAGTTTAATGGGAGTCTTCTCCACAGGTACCGATTCCCCTGTAAGCGTTGATTCATCCACGAAGATGTTCTTTGCTTGTATAACCCTTATGTCTGCGGGTACACGGTCACCCATTTCCATCTTAACCATATCCCCCGGGACCAGGAGCGAAGATGGTACCTGTAACTGTTTACCGTCCCTTATGACGGTTGTTTCTGTTTTAACGAGTTTCTGGAGTGCTTCCATGGCTTCATTGGCTTTCCCTTCCTGGATGAAACCTATGAGGGAGTTTATAATCACCACTCCCACTATAACAGCGGTGTCCACCCATTCACCGATGAGGAGGGTGAAGACCGAGATTACAAGCAGTATGTAGACAAGGAGGCTTCTGAACTGCTTCAGGAACCTCAGAATCGGGTTTTCCCTTTTAAGTTCCACTTCATTGTACCCGTACCTTTCAAGCCTTGCACGTGCTTCAGCTTCACTGAGCCCTCTTTTTGAGGTCTCAAGTGACTTCAGAACATCTTTAATTTCCATCTTTGAGAATTCGAACCATTCCGGCAATGTAACTCCCCTGCCCATTTTATGAGGATTTTTAATTTTTTTCAGTGGTTAATCTAGTTATTATTATTTGGAGGAGCTGATAATTATATTTTTTTTAATTGTTTAAGCGGTGTATGTAATTATTATTATCTGAGGGGGTCTATAATCCGATTTTTCAGGGCTCCTCAGACATCTATGATTATTAAGGCACCGATAGCCTTTTATAGGACAATCGAGTTATAGTATTTTACATATCGTTGAGGTGTTAAAGTATGGAAAGAAAATACATGGGGATAATAATACTGGCTGTAATCCTTGCAGCAGCCACATACTACTTACTCGGCACCGATGGAAAAGAAGTGCTGAGGATATCAACAACAACGAGCCTTGAAGACACAGGCCTCCTTGAGGAGGTTGAAGCAGCCTTTGAAGAGAAGTACCCCGACATCGATGTGCAGATAGTATCAGGTGGAACAGGGATAGCACTTGAAAGGGGTAAGAAGGGTGACGCAGACCTCCTCATAGTCCATGATAAAAAAAGAGAGGAGGAGTTCATAGCTGACGGCTACGGGATCAAAAGGTATCCATTCGCCTACAACTACTTCTACATCATCGGACCCCGCGATGACCCGGCAGGCGTAAATGGAAGCAGCAGCGCCACAGAAGCCTTCAGCAAGATACTTAAAGCAGCAGAAAAGGACCCCCAGCATGTTAAATTCGTATCAAGGGGTGATAATTCAGGGACCAACACGAGGGAGATAAAGATCTGGAAGAACATAACAGACTACAACTCAACGGTAAGGGGCTCAGACTGGTACATTGAAAGCGGAAGCGGCATGGGGGACACCCTCAGGCTTGCAGACCAGAAGGGAGCATACACAATCTCAGATTCAGGGACATACCTCGCTTACAGAAGCAACATAACACTGGTTCCCTACATCACCAGCGGCTCAGAACTCCTTAACGTCTACTCAGCAATAGCAGTAAACCCTGAGAAGGTCCGTGGAGTGAATAGAGACGCTGCAGAGAAATTCATAGAATTCCTGCTGAGTGACGAGTGCCAGAAGCTCATATCAGAGTACGGTAAGAAACAGTACGGGACCCCCCTATTCATGACCCTACCCGGAGGCAGGGACCCGGCAGAATAATCTGATTTTCTACTCCCAGAAAGAGGATCCCTGAAAACCTTTCTTTCTGTAAGAATCACGCGACCCATCCCATCATTTCTTATACCCATTATTATAATATTAACCCTATACACTCAATGAAACCATCCAGTGGCGGCTGATGATCATGAACGAAATAATCCATGGAATAGGAGAGGCGGCTCGCCTTATAATCATCATGGACCCTGAACTCATGGATATAACGGTAAGGACCCTCATGATATCGATCTCATCAACCATCCTCGTATCACTCATAGCCATCCCCCTCGCACTCCTCATTGACTTCAAGCCCTTCAGGGGTAGAGGCACACTGATAAATATCATACAGACCCTCTACAGCATGCCAACGGTACTTGTGGGACTACTGGTATTCATGCTCATATCAAGGTCCGGGCCCCTGGGATCCCTCAACCTCCTCTTCACACCCCAGGGGATGATACTGGGGCAGACGGTCCTTGTACTCCCTATAGTCACGGGTTCCAGTATAACAGCCCTCAGGAGTGTTGGACCAAGGGTAAGGGACCTTGCAAGGGCGCTCGGCGCTACAGAGTACCAGACCATGCTTAAGGTCATGGAGGAGGCAAGGTACGCCATAATGGCGGCCATAATACTCGGATTTGGAAGGGCCATATCCGAGGTGGGTGTTGCCATAATGCTGGGTGGGAACATAAGGGGGTATACAAGGGTTATAACAACCGCAATGTCCCTTGAGACCTCCAAGGGGAACCTTGAACTCTCAATAGCCCTCGGCATAATACTCCTCATCATATCACTGGCAGTTAACACCATCCTCCACCACTTCCAGGAGAAATAAATCATACTTTGAGGGATTCATAAAGTGAAATGTATATCCAGATCCTGCAGAACGAGAACAAGAGGTTAAAGATGTGTATATAATCGAACTCCAGGGAATATCAAAGAGGTACGGTGAAAATGAGGTCCTCAGGGACGTTAACCTCACCGTGGAGGAGGGTGAGGTACTCGGGATCATAGGACCAACAGGTTCAGGTAAATCAACCCTCCTCAGGATAATCGACCTCCTTGAGAGACCCTCAGAGGGCATGATACTCTTCAGGGGGTCTCCTGTGACATCCACAGTGGATGCGAGGAGGATGATGGGAATGGTATTCCAGAACTCCCCGGTCTTCAGGGGCACGGTACTTGATAACGTGCTCTACGGTCCATCGGTACGTGGCCTCAAGCCTGCGGGGGGTGAGGCTGATGACATCCTTGAACTGGTGGGCCTCGGCGGATACCATGATCGGAATGCAGATGAACTTTCAGGCGGTGAGAGGCAGAGGCTCGCCCTTGCCCAGGCCCTCATAAATGAACCTGAAATCCTTCTCCTTGATGAGGCAACAGCGAACCTTGACCCCCTTTCAAGGAGGATGATTGAGGGTGTCATCGACGAACTGAGGGGGGATATCACCGTTATATTCACAACCCATAACCTCCTGCAGGGTCAGATGATGGCCGACAGGATAGCCATACTCAACAGGACGGTGATGCAGACAGGAAGGCCCGGTGAGGTCTTCAGGAAACCTGCAAACAGCTTCGTCGCTGAATTCGTGGGTGTTAGGAACATAATTGAGGGGTATTCAAGGGTCCGTGAGGATCTCTCCGTGATAGAGTGTGATGGTGTAACCCTCTACTCATCAGAGCCCCGGGAGGGACGGGTCTATGCAACCATAAGGCCCGAGGATATAACCGTGTCATTCCAAAGGGTTGAGTCCAGTGCACTCAACCGGTTAAGGGGGAGGGTCACCGGTATCCGTGAGGCAGGATCCCTCTACCACATCCAGGTCATGTGCGGCGGTGAGGTCTTCACGGTTTACATGACAAGGAAGTCCTTCCATGATATGGGACTTCATAGGGGTTCAGATGTATGGATCGAGTTCAAGGCATCCGCCGTACATCTTATAGATGAAAAAGAAAGATGAGTCCCTCTGCAAGAATAATCCATCAGGACCTTCAGTGGCCAGTACTGGATGAAAATAGCATCCATAATCCGCCAGATGAATCCCCTCTTCAGGGATAACCACATCAGCCACTCAACATGCATGGCCATACTGCTAGATGAATCTCCTCGGGTCTGTCTTAATGTCCACGATAACAGGTTCATCCGCTGACAGGGCATCTGAAGTGGCATCTTCAAGTTCTGATGGATCATCAACCCCTATGCCCCTTCCTCCGCAGTTTTCTGCAAACCCTGCGAAGTCACAGTCCTGGAGCTCTGTCTGCCAGACAGGGTAACCTTCAACCCTCTGCTCCTGCATTATCATTGCAAGGTTACTGTTGTTGAGTATAAAGACCTTAACAGGGAGCTTGTATTTAACTGCAGTCAGAAACTCTGCCATCACCATTGAGAAACCACCATCACCTGTTATGCATACAACCTGCCTGTCAGGGAATTCTAACCGGGCTGCAAGGGCTGCTGGCAGCCCATAACCCATTGAACCAAGATAACCTGATAGGAGGAGCTTCTGGGTGCTCTTCATGATGAAGTTACGCCCGAACCACCAGACGTTCTCACCCACATCAAGGGATATGATGGCATCATCATCCACGGCCCTGTTAAGGACCTTAATGATGTACTGAGGCCTTAAAGGCTTAATCTCAGGGTCTGCCTCTGATTCAAGGAGTCTGAACCACTCTTCCTTAAGTCTTCCAAGCTCATCAAGGTACTCATCCCTCCTCTTCTCATAGACCAGGGGTATGAGTGCCGGGATAACCATAGAGGAGTTGCCTGTAAGTCCCGCCTCGACGGGGTGTCTTCTTGCAATCATGAGGGGATCGAAGTCAACCTGAACAGTCCTCTTTCCAGGTATCTGTGTGAGGTCAGAGTAGGATGCTCCTACAACTATGAGCAGATCAGATCTTCTAACGGCCTCAGATGCTGCAGCTGTCCCTATGCTTCCATGACATCCCATGTAGAGGGGGTGGTCATTATCCACGATTCCCTTGCCCCTGAAGGTGGCAACGATGGGTGCATCGATCTTCTCTGCAAGTTCAAGTATGCTCTCTGATGCCCCAAGGGCACCGAATCCTGCAATTATAACAGGGCGCATGGAGCCGTTAATAAGGTCAGCAGCCCTCCTGAGGTGGTATTCAGGTGGCAGTGAGACCCCCGGAGCTATACTCCCCCTGAACGGCCTTACCTCCTCCTGACATTCAAGGCTCTGAACATCCCGGGGGATATCGATATGTGACACCCCCCGCCTGATGATGGCGTGCCTTACCGCCTGCCTCACCACCTCAGGGGTGCCCTTGGGGCCTGTGAGTGTCATGTTGTAGACCGAAACTGATTCAAAGAGGGAGTGCTGGTCTATCTCCTGATTCGCCCCGGTACCTATCCTGTAAGTTTCAACCTGCCCTGTGACCGCAATAACGGGTGCCTTGTCAAGGGCCGCGTCCATGAGCCCTGTTGTAAGGTTTGATGCTCCTGGCCCTGCAACCGCCATGCAGACCGCAGGGTGGCCCGTGAGCTTCCCTATGGCTGATGCCATGAAGGCGGCTGAGGCTTCATGTCTCACCTGTATGTACCTGATGGACCTGTTCCTGCGGAGGGCGTCCACGAGGCCCAGGGTTGATGTTCCGGGTATCCCGAAGACGTATCTGACACCCCACTCAACCAGCTGGGCCACGAAGACGTCCGAAACTGTTTTATCAATCTTCTCATGGAACTCCGGATTCAGCCTCACGAAGGCCGACTTCAGGGCGTTGCATACCGGGCACCGCCAGTCCTCAGGAAGGGAGTCAAATTCACCCTCCCTTACCTCAGTGTATATATAGTTACAGACCGTGCACCTGAACTCCACCATCAAAGACACCTTCTATTCCTATCTGATTAAAGCCACAACAGGGAATCTTTCAAGGAGTTCGGGGCCGTGGGGCGCCATCTCAATGGCCTCTGTAAGGTCCTCACCTGCACGGTGGACCACCTGGTGCACCCCTCCCCTCCAGAGGAAACTCTCAGACACATCATGGACCCTTCCCCTGAAGGCGACGTAGGCGGGTCCTGATCTGCCGTTGAATCTCCGGAGCTCCCTGAGGATCATCCCAGGGAGTCTCTCCTCAATCTTTAAGTCTTCTTACCGGTCTCCTTTTTATTCAAGGAATTTCCTCACGAACGGTGATGTTTCTCCCTTTCTCATGAAGTGTCCTGATGGCCCTTCACCGAGGAACTCTGAGAACCATGATTCGTGCTGTATCTCCTCGTGGAGTATTGAGAGTGCAAGGTCATAGGTCCTGTGGTCCTTTCCTGCGGTGATGTTGCATATGTGGGTGTACTGGCGTACTGCGCACCTTTCTGCAGCCACAAGGACTTCAAGTATCTTCATTGTGTCGGTTGTCTTCTCAGGCAAGTATGCGGGGGGGCATCCTGATATGTCATGGAATTCCTTCATATCCTGTGGCAGCTCCCCTCCAAGTTCATATATCCTGGGCACAAGGGCCTCAAAGTGGTTCCTGTCCTCTATCCTGGCGGCCTCTGCTATTTCCTTTATACCTTCACCATCAAGGCCTATGAGGTTGGCCCTGAGTATTGTGTAGTAGTAGAAGGTTGTAAGCTCTGCAGCCGCATTCTTCACAAGGAGTTCGACAAGTTCATCCACATCTATCCCGGAGTTTTCAACCATTTCACGTGTAACCCTGGCCATACTAAACACCATGAAATATTCTGTATTTTATCCATTATAAACCATGTGCCATGTGCATATGTCGGATTAAAATTTTAAATATATGAAAATATTTCATTAAGGGGCTGGCAGAAGGTGAAAACCATTTCATGGTCACCTGAAACCGATGCCCGGGCCACCTAACCGAGGGCAACATCCAGCACCATCATAAGGGTGAATCCAAGGAGGGCGCTTACCGTGGCAAGGTCAGTGTTACCTCCCCTCTGGCACTCGGGAATGATATCCTCTATAACCACGAATACCATGGCTCCGGCTGCAAATCCAAGTGCAGCTGGCATGAAGAAGGATGAACCGGATAGGATGAGGGCTCCAAGTACCGCTGCAACTATCTCCACGGCACCCGAGAGCTGCCCGTAGAAGAAGCTCCTTTCCCTGCTCACACCCTCACCCCTCAGGGGGAGTGAGACAGCAGCCCCCTCAGGGAGGTTCTGGATGCCTATACCCAGTGCAAGGGCCAGTGGAGCTGCAATAACACCCTCAACTGATGCCGCTGCAAAGGCAACCCCAATGGCAAGACCCTCAGGTATGTTGTGGATCGTCACTGCAAGTAGCAGCAGCCTGTTACGGTGCCAGGTCGTCCTGAAACCCTCAGCATACTCGGGCGGACACCCTGGGTGGAGGTGGGGGATCAGCCTGTCAAGGACCGAGAGGAAGAGACCTCCTGTAAGGAAACCCGCAGCCGGGGGGAGCCACCCTGCAAAACCACCCGAGACCGAAAGCTCAATTGCTGGTGCAAGGAGGGACCAGAAACTCGCCGCCAGCATTATTCCAGCTGCAAATCCCAGAGAAGCGTCAAGGAGTTTTCTATCAGCCCTGAAGGGCAGGAAAACCATCCCTGCACCTGCAAGTGTCATGAGCCATGTGAAAATCGTTGCAAAAAATGCATTGAAAACAGGAGCTGATGGAACCATAACTAACTATATGCTGCAGCCAAGAGATAACCCTTACCAAAAGATGACAGCAACAGGTACCCGGACAGACAACCCCTACCAATCAAGAGGGAATCAACCCTTGAAAAGGACCATAATACTGATCCTGATATAAATTCATGGCCGGGGTGGGGAGCAGCTGAAAATGACTATATATCCGATCCCCCATAGTAATATAGATAATGTTCATCACATCAATTCAGATTTTAACTTACGATGACGGGGTCACTTTGCAGAAAGGGGGAAGCATGTACCGAGAACCAGAAGAAGGCTGTTAAGAAGACCAATGGACCGATCATCATAGTAGCGGGGCCGGGGGCCGGGAAGACAAGGGTCCTTGTTGAGAGGGTCGCATACCTTGTTAAGAGGAAGCATGTCCCACCAGAGAACATACTGGTCATAACCTTTACAGAGAAGGCTGCAGATGAACTCAAGGCAAGACTCCTCAACTGTGTGGGCCTTGACGCTGAACTCATGCACATATCCACGGTACACTCCTTCTGCAGCACCATACTCAAGAACCACCCCGAGGACCATGAATATGGCGGGGGCTTCGAGGTCCTTGATGAGGAATCACAGCTCATTTTTTTAAGGGCTAACTTCTACAGGCTCGGACTGAACAGGCACGTGAAGATGAGGGACGTCCCTGAGGTCATGGAGTTCTTCAACATGTGCACTGAAAACTGCGTTGACCCTGAAAGGCTCCTTGAGAAGGTAGACAGGAAATACCGCGGCCTCTGCCAGTGCTACAGGGACTACCTTGAACTCCTTAAATCAGGGAAAAAGATAGATTTCCCCTGCCTTGAAAAGGAGGCATGGATGCTCCTTAAATCCAGCAGCAGGGTCCTTGAGTCTGTCAGAGAGAAGTACAGGTACATGATGATCGACGAGTACCAGGACACCAGCCCGCTCCAGGAGAGGATATTCAGGACCATAGCAGGAAAAAACTCTAACATATGCGTGGTCGGTGATGAGGACCAGAGCATATACGGATTCAGGGGAGCCACACCCGAGAACTTCATAAGGTTCAAGGATGAGTTCCACGCGGACCTCGTATTCCTTGAGGATAACTTCAGGTCAAGGGCGGGTATAATACTCACAGCCGACAGGTTCATGAGGGATGAAAGGCACTACCCCAGGACCATAAAGCCCAGACGGGACGGTGGGACCGATGTTTTAATACTGAAGAGCAGGGACGTCTCATCAGAGGCAAGGAACGTGGTCTCACTGATAAAGAAGTTCAGGGAGTCAGGGAAGATCAGGGACTACGGCTACGTCGCAGTCCTCTTCAGGAGTGTACGCTACCATGCAGACAGGGTACTTGCAGAGCTCAGGAGGGAGGGCATACCCTACACTGTCAGGGGCGACGGCTCCTTCCTCAGGAGGTATGAGATAAGGACCATGCTCTACTTCCTGGCCTACGTGGACCCGCCAGACTACAGTGGAAGGTTCAGGAACTGGAAGAACTGGTGGAACCTGTCAAGGTTCAGGGATGAATTCATGGACCTCTCATCACGCTCCCTTAAGGCCCTGGAGGGGCTTGAAAGGGAATGCAGACTCCAGGACTTCCGATCGATGGATGAACTCATGTCTGCAGGTATCGAGGAGGATGACGCCAGGAAGATGCTGGGAATCAACAGACTCAGGGATGAAATTGAGAAGGGATCCCTCACACTCCTTGACGTATTCTACAGGATACTCGATGTTACAGGTTACCTCAGAAGGCTCATAGAGGAAGGCAGTGACACTTCAAGGTCAAAGATATTCAATCTTGCAAAGCTGAGCTCCATCATAGATAAGTATGAGGCTATAAACCACCGGGCAAGGATCCAGGACCTCCTCTGGTACCTGTACCTACTGCCATCACACCTCAACCATGACGAGGCCATCCTGGAGGACCCTGCATCTGTGAAGGTCATGACAGTCCACCAGGCGAAGGGCCTTGAGTTCCCGGTTGTCTTCATATGCTCTGTTATAAAGAACAGGTTCCCTGGCAGGAAAAGAAAGAAGAGGGAGCTTGTCCCCATCCCTAGGGAGCTTCTTCTCTCGGCCGGTGAAGAGGGGGATGAGGACAGGAGGCTCTTCTATGTTGCAATGACCCGGGCCCAGGACGCCCTCATAATATCAACGGCTTCAAGGATAAACACGCAGAATGTGGGCTTCTCACCGTACATCCATGAGCTGAGAGAAAAGTGTGGGGTCTATGAATGTGATTGCAGTTCCATAAAAGAGTGCCTTGCAAGGGAAAGGACAGAGGAGCCCCTGCGAATAAACTTCTCAGCCCTCTTCACCTATGAGGAGTGTCCCTTCAGGTACATGATGATATATCATTATGGATTCGTCTACCCTGAGAGTTTCATGCAGAGGTATGGTATAATACTCCACAGGTGCCTGGAGGAACTCCACAATGCAATTAAAGCTTCAGAGGAAATAGACGGGGCAAGAATCCGGGAGATAGTTGAGAGCTGCTGGATACCCATCGACGGGGAGGATGATGTAAGGAAGAGTAGGCTTGCAAGGGAACTCCTCAATTATTACAGGGACAGCAGAGACTATATAAATGAAGTTGTATCCGTGGAGGAGTCATTTTCCATTCCAAGAGATGATGTGATTATTGAGGGAAGAACAGACCTCATAATGAGGAACTCTGATGGTGAACTTGAACTCGTGGACTTCAAGGCACGTGAACATGGTGGTGTTGAGAGGCTGATGCTAGAGTACCAGCTCAGAGTATACCAGTATGCCCTGAGGGACAGGTACCGCTTTGACAGGCTCTCTGCTTACGTCATAAAGGACTCTGAAAGGATATCCTTTGACCCTGATGAAGAATTCAACGTAAAGGATCGGATAAACAGTGCCGTTGAGGGTATAAGGTCAGAGTCCTTTGAGCCCCGCAGGAATCAGTTCTGCAGCCACTGCGTATTCATGGATTTTTGCGGCCTTTAAATTGATAGATGAATTTACGCCTTCATAGAGGTACACCATAGAATATAACATGAAGTTAAGGGTTCATATAATTCTTCATGATGGGGAAGAGAGATAGCATAAACATGAAGTTACGGGTTCATATTTAATTAGTGGGGGTGCTATAATGGAGTTTATGGGATTTTATGATGTCATGAGGGAGAACCTGAACATGTACCGTGGCGAATATGAGAGGATAGTGGACTATGCCCCTGACCTCTTCAGACTCCTCTGTGAACTCCTGGCAGAGGCGGATCTTGACCGTATGGACAGGCTTAAGCTCTGCGCAGTCATTGGGTACCTTGTAGCCCCAAATGATGTGATTCCTGAGGAGATATACGGCCCCAACGGTTACATTGATGATGTCTACCTCTGCTCTCATATCCTCAACGAAGTTGCAGGTCGCCTGGGTTATGGATACCTTGAGGAGTACTGGCATGGTGATGAGGAACTTGAGGATGTCGTGGTAGAGTGCCTTGAAAGGTCCTCCGGGATACTGGGCGATGATAGATGGACCATCCTGAGGTACGCTGGACTTGAATGATTTATTAACCTATACCTCCTGAAAGCCCTGAAATAAATAAACTTAGTTTTCAATTAAGAAGATTTATAAATGATGTGAAAGAAATTAATAGTAGTGAGTTGAGCTTGTCCTGGGGGGTTAAGATAGAATCCTATTCTTTCAACCATAAAATTGTACTCCTGATTGTTCTAGTTATTTTTCTGGCATTGCAGGGATGCGCATATGCATCCCTAGGTCCTCCTCCAGATACTGACTTCAATTCGGAGTTAAACACGTCCAGCGCACCTGCTATTTCTGATTCTGATCCTGGTTCGTTTAATCCTTCGAGTTCTTCTTTTTTTATAGATCCCGATGGAAGGGTGACTGACTGGACTGGAGAACCCGTAAGCGGAGCCACGGTCACCGCAATACAGGACGATGTCATTGTGGCCGGGGCCCTGACGGATGAAAACGGTTACTACAGTCTACCCCTCCCACAGGGTTCATACAGACTCATGGCCACATCCGATGGTTACGGTCAGGTCTCTCTTGATATTGAGGTAACAGAACCCGTCACTGTGGAGTTTGAACTCATAAGGAAAGACTCGATATACGGGGTCGTTACCGACAGGAACGGGAACCCCCTCCAGGACATGCTTGTGGAGGTCCTTGATTCTGATTATAACCTCATTACAGACACCCTGACTGGTGCCGGTGGAAGGTACCAGGTGGACCTTGAGGGCTACCTTGATGATGAACCATTAACCCTCATAGTCATGTTCAGCGGTGATATGGTCTTTGATGAAGAGGAGACCGTGATAATGAACTCGGGTGATTCACTCCGTGTTGACCGTGAAATGGAACGCATAACAATCCTCATGGGCGCCGTGAGAGGTTCAGAGACTGTTGCGTCTGGAATCCCTCTTAACATCTACTATGAAGACCTGGAAGGTGGGGGTGGATTCACCGTCTTTACGGATGATTCAGGTTTATACTTTATTGAAGTCCCCGAGGACATTGCCGGAGCTGTAACGGCTGCTGGAGTTAACGATTATGGCTACATGGAGTACATGGAGAACATCACACTCACCCCCTTCACCATCAACACCCTCAATATAGAGCTCCAGGAAAGGGCAGTGCTCCATGTCACCGCAGTCAACATGGACGGGGACACCCTTGACAACGTCCTCTTTTCTGTAAGCAACGGGGATGTCTGCAGGGAGGCGCCCGCCCTCTACGGGAAGGCTTCCTTCGCGGTTGAGGAGGGTGAAGTCTTACTCAGAGCATTACGTGCACTGTACTCCACATACCAGGACACCATTAACATCACAGCCCGGCGTACTGAAATCACGGTAATCCTCAGCAGACCGGGGCTGCCATCAGGCGTGGAGGGTCATGTGACGGACAGGAGGACGGGTGAAGCCATCCCATATGCTGAGGTGAACCTGCACCATGGCACGGGTGATGGTTCATTTAACCTGTACACTTATACCGATGAGGACGGCTACTACTCCTTCAGTCACCAGGACCACCCCTTACTTGTCTCAGGGATCCCCTGTGAACTTTACGTGTACAGGGAGGGGTACAGGGTTTACAGCAGACAGTTCACACTCCCTGAGGGTACTGTGGAGTGTGATGCTGAACTTGAACACCTCACCATACTCACAGGTAGGGTCCTTGACCCTGATGGCAAAATCATATACACCCATGTCACCCTCTCATGGATGGTGGATGGTTCCCTGTATGAGAGCACGGTCATGAATGATGAGTCAGGTTATTATGGCTTCTATGACATCTCTGAATCAGATGATGGTCTTTACACTTTAAGTGCTGAGGACTGGCGATACAGGCCCTTCAATGAAACCTTGCCCCTGAATGCATCAGAGTACAACCACCACGACATCATAATGGGATTCTATGATGGCTACCTCAAGGTTAACATCACGGACAGGAATGGTGAACCTGTCCAGGGTGTCATGGTGACCCTTCAGGGGCCGGGTACATTAGATGGGATGAGCGGTGCAGACGGAACAGTCGAGTTCATGCACCTGGCTCGCCATGAATGGCTTCTTACCGCATCTCATCCCGACTATGTCCCCATTAACAGGACGGTTATGATTGATGATGGTGATTCAGAGTACCTGACCCTGGAACTCACAAGGAAGGGCTGCCCTATAATCTTCCAGGGCCATGTCTACGGGGCGGACCAGACGCCCCTCCCTGGGGTGCGTATCTTGTTCTGGCCATCCAACCAGACCTGGACCACCATCTACACAACAACAGACAGTAATGGTTTCTACAACCTCTCAACAGGAAGTTTCCCTGCCATGGTCTCAGGCCTCACAGGGTGCTTGAGACCTATGTATCCCATTAGAGGGACACCAAGACCTGGATGATGATCGATGAGGGCGTCACCATACATGACATCCACCTGGAGCTCTGGCCATCAAACATAACGGTGAATGTGACTGACAACACGGGCAATCCAGTATCAGGTCTTACCGTATATGCATTCTGCTCCAGGGACAATTTTGATGTTGTCACAGGTCAAGATGGGACTGCAGTACTGAACAGCGTCCCCACAGATGAATACTGGGAGTTCATGTGCCTGGATTCCAGGTACTTTGACTGGGACGGTTACTTCTACGTCCTTGAGGATAACCAGAACCTCAATGTTGATATTATATTAGTGCCAAGGACAGCCCAGTACCCATTAAAGGGTAAGGTTACGGACCGTGGCGGGGTCCCCATTGCAGGTGCAGTGGTTGAGATCCAGCTGATAAACGGCAACACCCCCTACATGTACAGAGTAACGACTAATTCAACCGGGGAATTCAGGAGTTATTCATATACAGCGAATCTCATGAGGGTCACAATCTCCAGGGACGGTTACACGACCCTCAGCATGGATATGATGCCACAGCACCTTCCATTCGACGGAGTCTTCATCCTTGAAACCGAGGCCTCACAGACAGGGACAATTAATGGTTATGTAAGGGATTTTACAGGAAACCCCCTGAGGGTGTTCAGATTGTGGCATCAAGGACGGGTTTCCCCGGTAAATCCACCTCCACTGATTCATCAGGTTACTACAGGTTCGATCTCCCTGCAGGTAGTTACATCCTGACACCCCAAGATAGCAGGTACATAGGGGAAAGCACTGGAACCACAATAGCACCTGATATAACCGTGAATATAAACTTCACACTCCCCCCTAAAAATTCGGTCTATGGTTATGTTTATCTTAGTGTGCATGATGCAAGTTCCCCTGCAGACGGCGCCACAGTTGAACTCATTGGTTCCGCTGGCACCTTCCAGACGGTCACCCCTGAAGATGGAAGGTACCAGTTACAGGCACCCTGCACCGGTGAATACACTATAAGGGTATCCTATCCCTTCTACATTCAGGAAACACGGACGGTTACCCTCACAGGTGACGCTGTCAATGAAGACTTCTACCTCCACTATGGGCCCTTCTCAAGTATACACGGAACGGTTACAGATTCCCTGACCGGTTCACCCCTTGATGGCGTGAATGTTGTCCTTAAATGCTGGGAAGGAGAATTTCCTGTCTATGAGCTCACCGATGTCACCGATGAGTTCGGTGCATATGGCTTCAGCTCACTCCAACCCCTTGACTACTACTACAGTCTCGACTTCATGAAGGATGGTTACCTCCCCCTTAATATTTTCCTGTGGCCAGGACCAGGAATAGGTGAGGATCTAGTCTTTGACGCTGCCCTTGAACCCTTAATGTCCACATCAGTATCAGGGACCCTGAAGTGCTGGGCCGGACCCCTTGCAGGGACGGTTAGCCTTGATGACACCATATATGTATCCACACAGGACGGGAACTTCGAGTTCATCGACATAACTCCGGGATGGCACTGGTTAAGGGGATCCGTCAATGGTAATGAGAAGGTTGTTTCATTATTCATTGCAAATGGCCAGCACCTTGAAATTGATATAAGCATCCCCACATACCTCATTGACAGGTCACCCCTCCCTGATTCCATGGTTATAAGTCCCTTCGATGTGGGTGCCCTGCTCTTCGGTGCAAGGCCAGGCGCCACAGGTGCAGTGATAAAACTCTACAGCAGGGAGGGTGAGGTGCCTGGTACAGCTTCATGGGATGGACCATGGCTCATATTCACACCGGACTACCTGCGGGTAGATGGTCAGTACACAGCTGAGGTTTGTGTTCCAGGTGAACTCATAGAAAGGTGGAACTTCACCTACTACATGATAACAGACAATCCACCGGTCATAAAAAGTGTAAGTCCAGGCAACGGAACGGTGCAGAGGACTTCCTCACCAGTAGATGTAACTGTAATTATTCATAACGACCCTGCCAATGGTCTTTCGGATGCATCAAAGATATACCTTGATGGAGAGCCCTTGCAGACATCAATAAGCGGTGTTTATGGTAACTGGCAGCTTGAAGCCACAACCACGGCCATGAGTCATGGATGGCACGCCCTCAGGGCCGTGGCCATAGACAACCAGGGACTTGAATGTTCCATGAACTGGAACATTTTCGTCTCCACAGGTACAGGTGAAAAGCCCTATATATACAATCTCCAGGTAACACCAGCCATCTCTCCCGGAAGACAGGTAATGTATATAACGGCCAGTGTGAATGAACCCCTCAACTCCGCCATTATCCGTTTTGATGGTTACCCCAACTACACCCTTAACCTTGGCCCCTTCACAGGAACCCTGATAACAGGATACTGGAACGGTTACATAGGGACACAGATACCCCCAGAAGGCCCCTTAAGCTTTACACTCACCGGCTATGGGCTGGATAATGCAGTATCAGATCCCGTGACAGGTACGGTCCTGATCGACACAAGGGCTCCGGATCTGATTGCGGATATAAGGGAGGCATGGAACACCCAGAGCATTGAGATACACGGTTCAATCAACGATACTGCAGGTGTAGCTGACCTTGTAGCCACATCCTCAGGTGGCACTATCCAATCCTGGCTATCCGGAAACAGCTTTGGCGTTACCCTTACAGTAAACCAGGACGGTGTATACACGCTTCAGATGAACACCACAGATGTTCTGGGTAACTCAGCCGTTAGGACCTACAAGTTGCTTGTCGATACTGAAGCACCTGCAGTGAATTTTAACCTTCCAGCTCCAGATTCCACTGTCCGTCCAGGCCAGACAGTCACCTTCACCATTTCTGACTGGGCTTCAGGACTTGCAAGGGGATACCTGATGTACCATTCCTTCAGGATGCCTGATCCAGACCCCTGGAACATGGAGATCCTCCTTGATGGTGAAAATATAACCGAACGTGTAATCTATACTGACAGAAGATACACGGATGTTATAAGCGGCAACACACCCTACGGCTACAATTACCTTGCATCCCTTGCCTCCATACAGGTTTCATACAATCCCAGCGACTATGGTTTCCTCAACGACGGCCAGCACACCCTTACGGTGAGTGTAGGTGACAGGGCAGGGAACAACGCTAAAGGGACCCTCACATTCTCAAGCATGACACTACCCCCTGACATCAGTGAGGAAAGTATGGAAATGATGGGAAGCGGGGATAATGAGACGCTGAAACTTTCATTCAATCTTCAGGAAAACTCTGATGGAGGCTTTGGAGAGTTCGAACTCATTATTGATGGAGTAAAGATAAACCAGACCCCCACCATATACATGGACATCCTCCCCTACATGTGCAATGTAAGGTACACTGTAACAGGTAACTACCAGGAGGGACCGCACACCATCAGCCTTACTGTTATTGATGGCCGTGGATTCTCAAATACACTCCACACGGGATTCTACCATATTGAAACGCTACAGATGCCGCTGGATAATCTCGCATCATCAGGACTCTACAGGCCGGACTTCACAGAGTACTCAGGGTCACACATACATGCCGCGGTCTATAACAGTTCAACAGGATTCAGGGAGGGGGCAGGGTCAATATATGGGTACTGTGCCATTGATGGACCCGACAGCAGCCTTCTATCAAAGTACAATGTACGTTCAGGTAACTACATCCTCCCGATGGGTGGACAGCTCGCCTTCACAATCATAGAGACACCATTTGTTGATGCGATGGGCTATGACTTCCTCTCCCTCTGGATGACAGATATAACCGTAAACAACCTTGTAAGGTGGGGCTGGGGCGCCTCAATCCTGATCTACTTCAATGATGGTAGAGGGATCAAACTCTTTGATGAGAACCTGAAGGCAGTGGAGGCCTTCTCAGAGCCGACGAATCGTGACCCCACACCCGTAATATACGCCCACCATGAGGCCCCATGGTTGACATGGAGTGGAATTCTTGACAACAGCAGAGGATCAGTCATAGGGGCCGATGGAAGGTTATGGAAGAATTATGTTGTCAGGATACCCGATGGCATTGACAGGAGCCACCTGAGCGTTGTTTTTGTATGGGAAACAAACAACTGGTTCCAGAACACCCTTAAAAAGTGGAATGCTAATTACGTGGTCTCCATATCATCAAGGATAAGCAATGTGGCGTTCGTAAAGTCACTGATTGAATACACGGATCCGGATGACAGATCAGTCGAGGTCCCCACAGAGTACACTATAAGGGCACACTTCAAGGTCCGATGGACCCTGAAAGCATCACAGAGAACACCTTCAAAATTATAAGCAACGCAGGGTTTAATGTGAACGGAACCGTGAGTTACGTTGAAGCCCTTAACTGTGCCTACTTCAACCCCTACCGTGAACTCGGAGGCCTTACCACCTTCACGGGTTACATAGGATCCGATATAAGGACAGTATATGGAAGAATACTTCCCAAGATGGACCCATACACATGGAAATTCACCACCGCAAGGGGACAGGCCCGTGTATGGGAGGAGATAACATACAATGGAGAAAAATACTATATATTCCTCCTCTGGGGTCCTGGATACGCGGGTGGAACGCCAGCATACCTTGGATCACCCGCATACCTTGCATCGGTCTACGGAAATCTCCTTGAAATACAGGTCGTAAAATATGTTAACGGAAAATACTATGATGTCCCCGACCCGGAAATAAGAAACACAGTATTCCTCGGGGCCCTCAGAAAATCCTACTACAGCTACCTGAACTCATCTGACCTTAAACTCATTGAACAGGCACAGGTTGACTACGTGACGGGAGCGGCATCATCACTGATCGCCGATTTAGCATACTACAGCTGGCTCATAGCCACTTTCGGGACGATACCAAGAACACCTGACGGAGACGACGTTATAAGGGCATCAATAGCAAGGGCCCTTGGAAGCGAAATTGACAGGCTCCACGTCCCCGGATACTTCAACACCTTACTCACCTGGTTCAGCACAGGCCTCACAGGTGCAGCTACCGTGAATGATGCCTACATAAAGATAAATAAGATGATGGGAAGCCTCCCGACAGGAACAGAAAAGAATGCCCTCTCAGATGTCCTCAGGGTGCTGAACGTCCTTGACCGAAACCTCAAATTCCAGAAGGATATGGTGGAGTACATCTTCACCCTCATGTGGCAACTTGAAGTTGCCAATACCTACCGTCCACAGATAATGATTATAAGGGATTACACCTCTGGGGATACAAGGGAGGCCCTCACACAGCTACTGACATGGAACAGAGACTCCATAATGTCAGAGGTATCCGGCCTAATACTCAACCACTACCTTGACCAGGGACTCATCCTCCTGAAGGAACAGGTTCATAATGTCCTCATGAAGACACCCGCCATGCCTGCAGTTATCATAATGAAGGTCCTTGAGAGTGTGGTCAGCTACCTGAAGGTCTTTGAGTTCCGTTCACAGGCATGGACAGCCACTTATCTTGCAGATGCAAACAGCCAGTTCACATGGGCTAGACAGGCATTGCTGGACTCTCTAAAGTACTATAGCGGGAAAACACCATGGGACTATGCCCTCATATCAATGACCTCAGGTCTGTGCTACTCAACTGCAGCTGACTTCTATGATACCAGGACAGAGATGGTCCGGATACTCAGGAGGTGGCCGTCACTGATAACAGGCACAAATAGCGGGCAGCTAGAATCCCTAGAGAATCTATACATGGGCCTTGCAGGGACCTACAGGGGACACGCATCAAATATAATCCCTGAGTTAGATGGATCAAACAGGGACCTTTCACTCCTCCTACCCCTCCTAAAGTCACCAAGCACAGGAACCCCCACATACATCCATATAGGGGCCTTTTCACCTGTCACACTCCTTGTAACGGCACCTGATGGAAGGAGGATAGGATATGACCATGTCACAGGTACCATAATAAACGAATTCGGCGATGATGCCTTCTACAACAGCCCATACAGTGAACCCCAGGCAATACTCCTCCCTGTGATGTCAGGGGAGTTCAGGATCCGGTTATACGGTGTTGATACCGGCGTCTACAGGGTGATCCTTGAAGTCCTCGATGAGAACATGCAGCCGGTTTCAGGATCAGAATGGAGGGGTGATGCGGTGCCGGGGCTTATGAAGTCCTTCAGCTGCTTTGTTGATGAATTCGGTTCAGCCTTCAGGTACGATAGCAAACCCCCCGTTATCATGGTTTCAGGTGTGAGGTATGGTGGTGTGTACCGTGGAGCCGTCAAACCGAGGATAACTGTCATAGATGACAACCTTGAATCCTGGATCGCCACCATCAACGGGGAACTGTACACCGGCGGTCCCCTGAGGATGCCCGGCACTTACTATCTGATTGTCAGGGCAAGTGATGGTGTCAACATCGTCTACTCACTGGTGGTGTTCACCATAAACGCCACCAGAACCCCTGAAAAAGGTGATGAGACAGGGACTGGTGTGAAGATCCAGAAAACAGTACAGGCCGTTATGGCACCACTTACAGGAGTTGAAATGGAACCAGTCATCAATGAGACAGAACAGGAGAGGGCAGTGGACATGGTCCCTCCATGGGAGGGTTATGATTATACATGGATCCTTGTAAGTCTCCTTGTATCAGTGATCATCATTGGAGTTTATTCATCCCTTAGAAGAAGGGGATGAAAAACCCTTAATTTTTTTATTTATCTGACTTAGAAGGGTGCTGATTTTCCCTAAACTTGTTCATCTGACTTAAAAACTTTAATGGCCTCATTTTTTTTGACGTATAATTTCCTGATGGCGTTCTGAACCCTCATACCAGGATTCCCCATGTTTCTGATCCTTCAAAGCACCTCAAAGACTTAAACAATTCAAACCCGATCAGGACTTCTAACCCCTTCCACCTCAAAGACTTAAACAATTCAAACCCGATCAGGACTTCTAACCCCTTCCACCTCAAAGACTTAAACAATTCAAACCCGATCAGGACTTCTAACCCCTTCCACCTCAAAGAGTTAAATAATACCAGACAAAAATTATTATCGGAGGTGCTAAAATGGATTACAGAGAAACAGGGGAGAGATTTAAGGAACTCCTGAAACTTGAAAATGAACCCGTGGCCATAAAGTGGTCTGTCAGGGAGCCTGAGGATATCAACAGAGAGGAGGGTAAATCAAGGTTTTGTGAAAAGCTTGAGAAGGCCATGAAGGGTGAGGTCTTCTATTCAACCGCAGATGAGGAGGATTGCATGGGGGGTGCAAGGTACACTGGATTGAGGGACGTGTCAGAGTTTCCAGCCAATATGAGAAGCGGCGCATTCCTCACAGCCATGGGACTCTACAGGGACATCCCTGCAGTGCAGCGCTCCTGGAGGAACAACATAAATATAGAACCGGGCATATTCAGGGCTGTGATATTCGCCCCCCTGGGAATGGCTGAATTCGAACCGGACGTCGTATTCCTGATCTGCAATGCAAGGCAGGCCATGGAGATACTCCACGCCAACGCCTATGATTCAGGTTCCCGTGGACTTGGCGCTGATTCAGGCCCCATATGCAGTTCCATGGCTGCACTCCCCTACCTCACAGGTAAGGTGACCTATGGATTCGGAGATGCAGGTTCAAGGAGGCATATGGGCCTGGGGATGAAGACGTCATGGTGAGCATACCTGGAGGTGAACTCCCCCGCATAGTCTCAAACCTTGAGGAGATGAAGAGGAGAAGGTCCTTCAGGGAAGATTAAGGCCACCATGAGACCTGCTTTCTGACAGATCGCAGATAAACTGATATACCTCTGAAGGGTGGGACAGCTAATTTTCAGGAACGAGTATGTAACGGGAATCACAGATAAACTGATATACTTGTGAAGATGAGTTCAGATCAAGTGAAGGGTGTGCAGGGAATGTTCAGGATTCTTATCGTGAGGGATGCCGATGATGATCTGTCTGGTTTTGTGGAGGAGCTCGGATCCATGGGACTTGAGGTGAGTCTCACCAGAACTATCCCAGAGTCAATGGAGGCCGACCTTGTACTCGTATACACAATTCCGGAGAAGGTTCCAGGATGGGCTGCCCGTGATATCCAGGCGCCCCTCATGTACCTCATAGACTTTGAGGAGGACGTTGTTGTAACATACCCCCATGGTTGCCTTGGAAAGCCCATCAGAAGAGAGGAAATTAGGGGATGCATGGATTTTATCATCAAAAGGCTTCTGTTGGGGGAGGAGCGCTACAGGAACCTTTTTGAACACATCAATACCTGCGTCGCGGTCTATGAGGCTGTGGATGATGGCGAAGACTTCATAATAAGGGACTTCAACAGGGCCGCTGAACTCACCGAGGATGTTAAGAGGGATGATGTCATCGGAAGAAGGGTGACCGATGTCTTCCCGGGTATAGGGGATTTCGGTCTCCTTGAGGTCCTGAGGAGGGTTTACAGGACAGGACAGTCTGAACACTTCCCGGCTGCTCTTTACCATGATAACAGGAAAATCGGGTGGAGGGATAACTTCGTGTACCGATTACCCTCAGGTGAAGTTGTGGCGGTCTATGAGGACCTCACAAGGGAGAAACAGCTTGAAGAGGAACTCGAAGAAAAGGAGATGCTCTACAGGTGCATATTTGAGAATACTGGCGCTGCAACAACAATAGTGGATGAGGATACAACTATAGTCCTTGCAAACCGAGAATTTGAGAAGCTGAGCGGCTATTCACGGAAGGAGATAGAGGGGAGGAAGAGCTGGACAGAGTTTGTGGTGGATGCTGACCTTGAGAAAATGATGAAATACCATCAGCTTCGAAGAAGGAACCCTGAACTTGCACCCCGCAGGTACACCTTCGGGTTCAGGACCCGGGAGGGTGAGGTCAGGTACATGCAGATGACCGCTGATATGATCCCAGGCACCATGAAAAGCGTGGCCCCCATGGTTGATATCACGGAGATCAAGGAGGCTGATGAGGAGCTCAGAAGATCCCTCCATGAGAAGGAGATCCTCCTAAAGGAGATCCATCACAGGGTCAAGAACAACCTCCAGATAATATCAAGCCTCCTGAACCTCCAGGCCCTCAGTACAGAGGGTGTTGAGGTCCGTGACGTTCTGAGGGAAAGCCAGGGCCGTATAAAGGTCATGGCGATGATACATGAACACCTCTACCAGTCAGAGTCCCTGGCAAGGATCAACTTCCGGGCTTACATAGAGAGACTGGTGGAGGATATAGTCATCTCATACGGTGCCGGTGTGAGGACGAAGATTGAAGTAGATGATGTGGAATTCGATGTAGACACGGCAATACCCCTGGGGCTTATCATCAATGAGCTTGTGACAAACAGCGTCAAGTACGCCTTCCCTGCTGGTACCGGGACGGTTTGGGTTAAGGTCAGGTCCCTTGATGGTGAGGTTGCCGTGTCTGTGGCTGATGATGGTGTGGGCTTACCAGGGAATATTGACCCTGAGAGCACCGACACCCTGGGGCTTACGCTTGTCAGGATCCTCACCGAGCAGCTTGACGGGACCCTCACCATAAATAGAGATAATGGCACAGGGTTCAGGATAACAATCAGAAAACCTTCAGGAGAACATTTAACTGGTGAATCCATGGCATAGGGGTGCTCATGATATATCTGGAGACATAAAACCAATCAGTGGTATTAAATAGAATTTGAGTCTGAATTTAGCCATGTCCATAGAGTAGTTTTCCTGTGGTGGCATCTACATAAGCCCCGCCAATGGCCTGGCCATAGGTTTCACTGTTGGGGTCTTTATCATAGACTGTGACCAGATAGGCTGGTTTGCCCCTACAGGTTGTTAATGTGGCGCTGTAATGAAGTTTGCCATAGCCGGGGACGGTATTTTTTACTATTTTGATAGCTTGCTCTGGACTTATTAAATTCTGTTTTCTTCCGTGCTCTGGATTTGTATAATTTTGTTCTTTTTCCTTTGGTTCAGGAGCAGGTATATCTGGTGTGTTATTAGATTCTACTTTGATATTTCTGTCATTAGATTCTGTGTTAGGTTGGGTAAAGATGGATGTAGCAGCTATGACCGTAATTAAAATCAATGATATAATCACAACCCTCTTTAAAGTTTTCCTCTCCATATTAAAAGAGTACTGGGTTAGTGTTATATTAAGGTTATGACTCCCTGCAGTGGTGAAAAACTGTTTTTTCCTATAGTTTTCATTGGGTCGCAGTCCTTTTAGGGATGGTTTCGGGGTAGTCCCAACACACCTCCCACCCGCTGACATTCGTTATATTGATGTATAGCGAAGGTGCCGTGCTGAAGATCTTATTTTTATACACCTCCCATCTGGTTTCACCATCCCCTTGTTGGCCGGTAGGGGTTAAAGATCTTATTTTTATACACCTTCTAGGGACACCCCTCTATCTTTACACTTCATCCTAAAAACATAAAGTCTAATGTCAATGATTCTCTTAAACACCAGATAAAGATATGGATTAATTATATCCTTGTTGTGGGAATGCTATGTTATACTGCTGGAGTAAATCACGTATCCATGTTCTCCCAAGCTCATAAAATTGATGGTAACCGACAATCCTTCAACAATCATAAAAATCTTTATAAATTCCTCATTAAAAAACTAAGGTAAAAGGACCCTGAAGTGACAGCATGCCCTATATCATATGCGAGAAATGCAGCCATTACTGGGAAGTTGAAGGTGAGGAAGAATTCTGGGTATTCTACATGTGTGACGAGTGCGGTTCACTCCTCATATACGTTGAAAGCCTCGCTGAATACAACCGCCTCACAAAGAAAATTCCATCAGCACTAGAGAAGACCCACACCGGAAGAATGGCGGAACACTACTGGGGGATGTGGAGGGCCGGTAAATTGATCTCCATCACAGGCCTTCTAAGCATCCCCCTCAGTTTATTTCTCACCCTGAAGGGTTTCACAGCTGCAATTGCTATTTTAGTCCTTGGAATCGCACTCATCCCGGTATCCTTCAGGTTTATGTCTGCCAGTGAGGAGAGGGGTATGGGATGGGCAAAGGGCTACGTTGGGGAACTTGTGGTTATCAACTGCCTCAGGAGACTCCCTGATGACTACGTCATCTTCAACGACGTCCATTTCCCGGGCTCTTACGGTAACATCGACCACGTTGTCCTTGGACCGACAGGTCTCTATGTGATCGAGACCAAGTACTACAATGGCAACTACATCATAAAGGGTGACCAGTGGTTTAGATATGACCTCGATATGAGGGAGGAGAAATCACCATCAGCTCAGGCAAAGAGGAACGCGGCCACCCTCAAGGAGTTCCTTGCCTCAGAGGATATACATGTATCCTGGGTTAACGCTATTGTAGCATTCCTTAACAACAGCTACAGGATCATAGAGGAGGATGAATTCTGCAGGGTCATGAAGCCGTGCATGATCCCAAGGTACATAGAGCACAATCGCCTCATGTTGGGGGACATTAAAATTAAGAGGATAAGGGAGGTCCTTGAGGACTGCTCTTCAGAGGTATGGTGAATTACCTTTTGAATTCCATTCCATGTCCGGCTTCACATGGTGAACAGCTTTATAAACTTCGGGGATAAATATCATCCCTATTAAGGAGGAGGATTCCAATGGATTACACTGATAAACTCAAGAACTTCATAGCCATATTCCTTCGCGGACTCTTCATTGGAAGTGCAGATGTCATGCCCGGAGTATCAGGGGGCACCATAGCCCTTATAACAGGTATATATGAGAGGCTTGTCCATGCAATCAGCAGAATAAAATTCACATTCCTCGGGCCTCTTCTGAGGGGTGACATTAAGGGGGCGGGGAGGTCCCTGAGGGATGAGGTTGACTTCGAACTCTTCATACCACTCCTTGCAGGGATAGGTCTTGCAATACTTACACTCTCAAAGGTCATACTCTTCTTCATAACAAATTATGTGGCTTACACCTACGCATTCTTCTCAGGACTTATAATCGCATCCGCATTCATAGTATACAGTAAGATAGATGGATTCTCTTTCAGGAACCTTGCTTCTGGAGCTGCAGGGTTAATCTTCGCCTACATCTTCGTTGGCCTCAACCCCATACAGGCAAACCACACGCTCCCTGTTATTTTCATATCAGGGTTCGTGGCTATATGTGCAATGATACTCCCCGGGATATCCGGTGCCTTCCTTCTACTTCTCCTGAACCAGTATGAGTACATGCTGGGTGTCCTGAACCGTTTCGTCATCACTGATATAGTGGTATTCCTTTTTGGAGCATGTCTCGGGATAATGAGTTTCTCAAGGGTCCTTGATTACCTTCTGAGGAATCATGAGGCCATCACCCTATCCTTTCTTGTGGGTCTCATGATTGGAACCCTGAGGCTGCCCTATAACAGGATAAGCATGGTTGATTCAGCTTCAATCATCATATCCGTCATCATAGGGGTTGCCGGCTTTTCACTGGTCATGCTACTTGAAAGGCGGTTCAATTATATCGAATACTGATCCCGTGTGCTGACATGAAAACCTTTCATTTTTTATCGTAAAAAGAAGACTATTTTATTCATCCCTCACATAATATGTACTATGCATATTCTGAGGGTGTAGGTGCAAGTGCAAAACGGCACAGTGGCAGGGTGCGTATAATAAGGAACCTCCAGGATGCCTCTAGCCTTGAATGGGGTGAAGTGGCTGTCCTGAAGAAGATAGCCAGGGATATGCTCCCTGAAATTAAAAGGGCCGGGGTTGTTGTTGCAGATTATGGTGGACTTACAAGTCATGCTGCCATCACACTGAGGGAACTCGGCATCCCATGCGTCCTTGGGACCGAGGTTGCAACTGAAGTCCTCAGGGAGGGTATGATAGTAACCGTTGATGGGAAGACCGGTAACATCTACCGTGGAGTGATGGACTGGGTGCCGGCTGATGAGAGTGTCAGTTTACATGAAACAGCAACCAGGGTGATGGTCAATCTCAACTTCCCATGGCTTGCAGAGAAGGTCTCAGAATTCGCAGATGGTGTGGGTTCGGTCAGGATAGAGAACATGGTCATAGAAACCGGGAAACACCCTTACCTCCTTTTAAGGGAAAAAAGGTTAACAAGTGTCCTTGAGTCAGGTCTTGAGGAGATCCTCGACGCCTTCCACCCGAAACCTGTGGTCTTCAGGACCTTCGACATCCCCGGGGATGAACTCAGGAATCTTGAGGGGGACTTCGAGGTTAGTGAGAGGAACCCGTTCCTGGGTATGAGGGCCATTACAAGGGACTTGAGGGACGTTGAAGTTTTAAGGGCTGAATTTGAGGCTGTCAGGAATCTGCTTGACGCCGGTTACAGCAATCTTGAACTGAAGTTCCCCTTCCTGCGGGACCTGGATGAGTACAGGATGGCCGTCAGTGTCCTTGAGGAGGTTGGTGTGGAGGCGCACAGGGACCTCAGGGTTGGTGCGTCCGTTGAAACACCTTCAATTGCCCTGCAGGTGGATGAGCTCCTGGCTGAGGGTGTGGACTTCGTATCCCTTGGTATGAGTGATCTTACCATGTGCAGCCTTGTCGCTGACAGGAGGAGCACCAGGGTTGCCGGAATCTTTGACCTTTCACACCCCGCTGTACTGAAGCTTGTTAGGGGTGTGGTGGATGCCTGCCATGGGGCCGGGGTTGAGGTTTATGCCGCCGGTTATGCTGCAACCAGTTACATGCTGGTGGGGAGGCTCATTGAGATGGGGGTTGATGGTATCTCAACAAGCCCCGATAAGATACTTAAAATGAAATCCTTCGCTGCGAGGGTGGAGCGTTCCCTGATACTCAGGTCCCTATCAAGAAACATTTAGACCCGTGCGCTGTTTGACTGATTATCCGGTGCACTAGATGGGGAATTTTATCCGGAACCATGCCCCCTCTCTGCTTCCATATTCAAGTTCACCCTCAAGTTGCCTTACAAGGTTTGATACAAGCTGCATCCCAAGGGACCTGACCCTGTCAATGTCAAAGTCCTGGGGGAGTCCCCTGCCATCATCCGAGATTGTGAGGATTCCATGACCATCCTCCCTCCTGAGGATTATTTTTATCCTGCCGCGTTCACCCCTTAAGGCGTGTTTGATTGAATTGGAGATTATCTCGTTTGTTATGAGGCCCAGGGGTATGCATCTGTCCATCTCAGCCTTTATCTCATCAAGGTCGAGGTCAAGGTCGATGAACATCCTGTGATGTGACTGGAGGGTTATCATCTCCTCTGCCAGTGTCCTGATGTACCCTGCAAGGTTGATTTCTGAGACATTCCTTGACCTGTATATCTTCTCATGGGCCAGGGCCATTGCACGGACCCTTAACTGGCTGTCCTGCAGAACCCCCTTAACATCACTGTTATCTGTGTAACCTGCCTGCAGTGAAAGAAGACTTGCGACTATCTGGAGGTTGTTCTTGACCCTGTGGTGGATCTCCCTTAGAAGAACGTCCTTTTCATGGAGTGATTCGATGATCCTGTTTTTCAGGAGGATCCTCTGCAGTCCATCGGATATTTCATTTGACAGGACCTCGAGGAACTCTCTTTTTCTGGTAGGTTCATCTCCCCGGAGTATCAGAACGCCCCTGTACTCATCCTCGATGATTATGGGAATTTCAGCCCTCCTTTCATGGCATTTCACCACTCCTGTGGATGGTATGGTGTCCGGGGCCTTTAATGAACCCCTGCTTACCGTTATATCAGGGTCCTTCATGTGTACTGCGGCTGAGTCAAAGTCTGTGTACTCTGTTATAAGATCAATAACCTCTTCAAGGAAGTCTTCAGGTTTTTCTCTCTCCGATGATTTCAGTATGAGGTTTATGAGTTTGAGGTTGTTCCTGTGTTCCTTTATCCTGTTCCTGTAGTTTATCTGGTTCACTGCAAGGTCATAGTAGTGCAGTATGTGCCTCAGTGCCCGGAGGTCATGGTCCCTGAATTCTCCCCTGAGTGTTATCACTGCGCCTGTGTCCTCTGATGAGAGGTGTATGAGCCTTCCGGATTGACTTATTCCCTCCGGGGGTTCTTCTTCCACCCCTATTTGACCATCCCTGATAACAGTGTTTCCAAGGCTTATCATCCCTCCAGTTGCCCCTGTCAGTTCACATATGAGTTTAAGCACGTCCTCGGTGAATCTGTCCGCATCCTCCGAGGATACCGCGATGGGATGTATCTCGCTCAGGAGTTTCCTGACCCTGAGCTCCCTTTTCAGTCTCCGCTGGGACCTTTTAAGGCCTGTTATATCATTGAAGCTCAGCACCGTCCTGTCTGAACCTGGAAGATCACCCCTGTGGACTATCATGTGGAGGAGTTCTCCATTGGACCTTATCCTGAGATGTGTTCTCCCTGAGTCAGAGAGTCCTTCAAGTCTATGGATGTCGTCAGGGTGTATGATGCCTTTGAGGTTGAACCCGTCCTGTATGTTGAGGGTCTCCCTGAATGCCCTGTTTGACTTCAACACGCGCCATTTCCTGTCGAGGACCGCTGTTGGTGTTGCCCTGTTCTCGAATATCGCCCTGTAATTTTCCCTTGATCTTTCAAGCTTCTTCTCTGTCTCAATGTAGTCTGTGATGTCTCGTATTATCTCTATGGCGCCGATTACCTCGTCCTTTTCATTATATATGGGTGATGCCCTTAGATGGAAGTGTTTGCCCATTCCCTTTACATGGACCTCTGCATTGAGGAGGTCACCATCCCTGGTGAGGTGAAGGTACTGCCTGGGGGCTCTTCACCTGTGAGTATGGATTCCAGGAGGCCTGGTGTCCTGCGGGAGTAGAAGGGGAGTGCGTATTCCCTGTTACCCCTCCCGATTATCTCATCCCTTTTAATACCTGTCAGCTTCTCCATTGCACGGTTCCAGGCAATCACCCTGCCCTCAGTGTCTATGGCGAAGGTTGCATCCGGGATTGACTCGAAAAGGTCCCTGAATTTCCGGTGCTCCGCCTTTATCCGCTGATGGGCCCTGTAGGGTTCTGACATGTCCTTGATTATTGCCATGAGAACATCCCCTGATCTGTTAAGGGTGACCCTTGCAGGGAACTGTTCTCCTGTCATCTTACGGTGGGTCCAGTTGAATTCATAGGCACCCTCACGGCTGGCCCTTTCCATGAGTTCATGGGCCAGTTTATCTGATCTCCTCCCGCCCTGGTATTCCGGGGAGAGGTCCCATGGGTGTCTTCCTGTTATCTCATCCTTATCTGCCCTGAAGAGCTTCCTGGCCCTCCTGTTGCACTGGATTATCCTGTCATCCCTTATGATGAACATGGCGTCTCCTGCATTTTCAAAGAGCTCCCTGTACCTGAGGTCTGCTGCTTCGAATTTTCGCTCGGACTCCATACGCCTCAGGGTCCCAGCCAGTGTTGATGCGATCTCATCAATGACCCTGGTTTCGGTTTCATCCATGATTCCGCCTGCTACCATGATGTATGATTTCCTGAGGGGGACTTCGGTGACATAGACCCCCATTTCACCATCCCTTTTTAATCCAGTGGTGAACTTGCCAGGGGGTCTTTCCCCTTCATCCTCAAGTGTCATGAATTCATCATCAAGGATGGCTGCGTACGAATAACCCGCACTGACAAGTTCCCTGCAGATTCCCCTCATGAGCTGGGGCGGCTCTGAGGATACTGCGGCCAGGTGGTTTATTTCACTGAGGAGTTCAAGACACCTTCTGTTTCTCCTCAGTTTCTCAGCTAGTACCTTCTCTTCTGTCACATCCCGGAACATGGAGAAGCAGGTCCCTGAGTCTGGGTCGTCCAGGGGGTGTCCTTCCATTATGAGCCACAGTGTTTTCCCGTCAGCCCCTGTGAATCTAAGCTCGTGGCTCCCCCTGGAGCCTTTCCTGCATGAATCGATTAACCTTGTGAATCTCTCCCTTTCATCCGGGTGTAGGAATTCCCTGATGTTTCTTCCGATGATTTCATCGGTGCCTGCTGAGAGTATCCTGGCCATCCTCTCGTTGCAGTACTGTATGAGCCCATCATGCCTCAGGATGCAGACACCATCACTGGTTGTATTGAGTATTCTTCTGTAGCGTTCATTTGCAGATAAAAAGAGTCTCCAAATCCTGTTCCTGTCAACCGAGAGTCTTATTATGTATTCAAGTTCCCCTGAGTCAGGGGGTTTCAGGAGGAATGCGTCGGGTTCAGCCCCTGATGCCCTTTCAAAGACATCTCTATCGGCTTGTGATGTTATGAAGATCACCGGGACGTCAGCGTGGGATTTTATGATCCTCGCAGTTTCTATACCATCATCGCCTGATTCAAGGACTGTTTCCATGATTATTATGTCCGGTTTCACTGACAGGGCTGTTCTGATAGCCTCCTCACTGTTTCCTGCCTTCCATACACGGTACCCCATTGATTCAAGGAGTTTTTCAATTTCCATTGATGTGACGGTGTCATCAACAACAATGAGGGCAGATAACATACATGTATATCTACTTTTCTCATTAGTATTAACATTTTTCATTTAACTGGAATGGAAAGATGTATTAATCAACCACTTTCATGTATACTGTTAGTGGGATTCTGAGTGCTCTATTCAAGTTCATATTCCAGCTTCAGGATCATCTCCCTTATCCTCTGGATCCTCTCCTCTGAAGCGTCCCAGTATCCCCTCTCATATGTTTCAAGGAGTATCTCACCCATCCTCATGGTTGCAAAGGGGTTGTTCTCAGAGAGCCTCCTCATCATCTCAGGGTCAAGGAGGAGGGTGTCTGCCACATCATCATAGACCCAGTTCTCAACACTCCCCGTGGTCGCCGAGAAACCAAGGAGGTGCTCCACACGGTCCTTAACATTCTTTGCACCGTGATGGTCATGGGCGAGCATCCCCTCAAGCCAGGCAGGGTTCATGAGGCGTGTCCTTGCAGCTCTACCTATAACCTCCTCGAGTCCTTCAAGGTAGATTTCATCCTCTGTTGAATCAAGAACCCTGACACTGCATGACCCCCCAAGGTTCCTTACAGATGCCGTGAGGCCCCCCATGAACTCGTAGTAATGGTCCAGGTCCGTCACCTCATACTCCACGTTATCCCTCTCCTGGGCAACAACATCAACCCTCCTGAGGTTCCTTCTGAAGTCCTCCCCGGCCTCAGAAACCCCTGAGGGCAGGTACGCATGGCACATGTCATCAATGTATTCAAGGGCAAGTTCCTCCTCCGACTCCCATGAACCGGTCCCGATCATGTCCGGGAGGCTGCTGGCGTATTCTGAGGGTGCCGGTCCAAATATCCTTGCCGGTGGTGTGTTGGAGCCGTCCTCCATGATGTGCTTCAGGACATAGTTGTCTTCAGGGTCCTCATCAAGTTTTGAAACCTCCGTGATGGCCCTGTTAATGATCTCTATCTGGTTTCCGAGGGTGTCCCTGAATATTCCGCAGATGTTGATCAGGACATCCACCCTTGGATGTCCAAGCTCCTCCAGGGGGATGACGTCCAGGTTCCTGGCCCATGGACCGTACCTGCTGTCCAATCGGACCCCGAGGAGTTCAAGGATCATTGAAACCGTGTCACCGCCGGTCTTAAGGGTTTCGAATCCCCATAGTACAAGCGCAACCGTTTCAGGGTATCTGCCGTGCTCACTGAAGTAATCCTCCAGCAGCAGCCGCGCCGCCCTCCTCCCCCTTGATTCCGCAGCGGCGGTGGGTATCTTCATGGGGTCGAAGGCGTACATCGAATACCCTGTCGGGTAGGTCTCAGGGTCCTTTACAGGGTCACCGCCTCGTGAGGGCCTTACGTATTCACCTGAAAGGGCTCTCATTATGGCCTCAGCCTCCCCTGTGAAGTTGCATCGGCTGCAGATGCTCATAACCCATTCCCTGTAATCCTCAGGGAGCTCAGTCTCTTCACCGCGTATTATCTTCCTGATTATAGACTCAGCCTCATCCTCTATAAGCCGGGCCCTGGATGTGTCCTTCACCTCAGCGTAGTCCAGTCCCATCCTCTCAGCTATTATTGAATGGATTGAGGGGTGTTCACGGTCGAATCTCAGGACGCCCATGAGGTAGCTTACCAGTTCGTCCTCTGTCCATTCACGGTTCATGACATGGAGGCCTCCGGGTATGAGGCGCCTCCTCATACGGTAGATCTCCCTTTCAATCCCGGCCACGTCAGCCGGGAGGTTGAGTTCGGATGCCCTTTCAAGTATGAGCTTCTCTGCCTCATCTGAGCCGTCACGCCACTCCTCTATGAGTTCTTCGAGTCTCAGGTAGTCCCCATAGAGCCCTGATGGCCTCATTGGTGGTGATGCATGGGAGACAGGGAGGGCGTAGGATCTCCGCCTTGCTATGGTTGACTCGGAGGTGTTACCCGCCCAGTAGTAGTAGATGTTTGGGAGTTCGCCTATCAGGATGTCGGGGTAGCATTCAGGGCCCAGACCTGTTTCCTTTCCAGGGAGAAACTCCAGGGTGCCGTGCATTCCGAAGTGGACCACAGCGTCAATGTTCCTCTGAAGGTAGGCGTAGAATGCGAGGTACTGATGGTGGGGTGGGATGTCCCTCCTATGGTAGGCTTCAGCCTCCTGAACACCCCTTGATGGCTGTAGGGCTATGTAGACCGATCCCAGTTCAAGGATGGGTATTATTATCCCCTCATCGTTCACCATGATTTCACCTGGTGGTTCGCCCCAGTGTTCCCTGACATCCTCCTGGATGCCCTCGGGGAGGGTCCTGAACCATCTCATGTACTCATCCAGAGGGAGGCGCATCCCTCCGCTTTCAATGTACACTGGACTGTTCATAATTCCCTCATCCATGAGGATCTCTTTCAGCGGCCTTTCCGGGATCCTGACCCTGTAGCCCCTATCCTTCAGTTCCTTGAGGAATATTTCAAGGCTTTTCAGAACGTCAAGGTAGCCTGCGTTTCCAAGGTTTGCCTCGCCTGGAGGGTAGTCGTAGATTATTATGCCGATTCGCTTCTCATTGTTCTCCTTCTCCCTTAGCTTCAGCCAGTTAAGGATCCTTGCAGCGAATCTGTCCATTCTTTCAGGGAGGACCTCCACCAGGCGCACCTCACCGAGGTCCTCATCCTTCATGGTCCTCATCCCTGCAGTGAAGAGGGGTTCGAAGCCGCCGTCAAGTTCTGGGAGGGTGATTCCAAGGATTATCTCCATTGGGTTCAGGCCAGGGAGTTCAGCCTCCCATTCATCAAGGTCTGTTTCATAGCCCCTGAGGCATATCAGGTAGGGTGCGTTTATCCCTGAGAGGATCTTCCTGGTCTCTGCAGGGTCACCGCCTAGTGGTCCGCCGTTTAGCTGGAAGTACTGCATGTTTATGAAGATGTCCACGTCATCCATGTATTCCTTTATTGCTCTGAGGTTGTTCTCAACGTCTGAGAAGACCGCGGTGCAGTTCACCCTTCCATGGAGCCTTGCGTAGAGTTCCTCCACAAGGGGCCTTGTATCATCAAAGTGCATCCCTGAGTAGAAGAGCATACCCACCGTTGGGAGGTCCGGGTCGAAGCCCGAAGCCCTCCTGTAGGATTCAAGATCGGTATAGAATCCCCTGAAGGGGAGGTAGAGCCCATACGAGGGTACCTCCATGGGTTCATCGTAGGGGATTTCAAGGTCCGTGTACCTGTTGAGTATGAAGAGCAGCATGTTCCTGAGGTTTTCAGGGTCGCCTCCAGCATAGTAGTCCATGATCCTGAACCAGTTCTCAAGGTCCTCCCTTATATCATCCGAGCCATGGATTCTAATGATGCTTTCAGCGTCCCTCCTCCTTACCTGCCGGTCGATTCCCTGGGGGGCCCTTTCAAGGATTTCTCTAAGATCAAGTTTGCCCATTGATGTGATGGAGAGGATATGGTTGCTGCCCCAGACAAGGCTTATAACGGTCCTGTCCATGCCCCTGAGTATCCCTGGAAGTTCCCTTCCTATCCTCTCATCACCCCTTATATCCACAAGTATAACATCGGATTCAGCAACCTCCTCCCCGAGTTCATCAAGGGGTGCGTGGGGGTCCTCATATTTTTCAAGGTATATCTTTCTTATTCTGAGTATCTCCCCATGCTCCTCCTTATCCTGGTTATGGCCTCCTTAAGGGAGGCTGTATTGTTTATCGTGGTAACTGCAAGTATTTTTTTCATACAAGATCACCCTTATCCTTGTTTACCTGGCGTCCATTCCTGAGGACCATGATGTCATCTGCCACCATTGAAAGGAATTCATGGTCATGTGTTATTATCATGACGGCCACTCCCATCTCCCTTAGCCTTTCTATCCAGGAGGCTAACCTTTTCATGTTATCAAGGTCCATCCCCGTGGTTGGTTCGTCCATGATTATAACATCGGGTTTCCTGTAGAGGAAGACCGATATTAGCGTCCTCTGCTTCTCACCCCCGCTCAGTGAATGGGGGTGCCTGTGGATGTGCCTGTGGAGGTTCATGGTTCTCAGGACATCCTCCACGTCCCCGGGATTGTAATCCTCCACCCCGAAGGTTATCTCCCTTTCAACGGTGTCCATGAAGAGCTGGTGGTCAGGGTCCTGCATAACCAGACCGACGCTTCCACGGACCTCAACTCTTCCCCTGTGGGGTTTCAGGAGCCCTGCTATTAGTCTTGCAAGGGTTGTCTTCCCTGAACCGTTGGGTCCTGTGACTCCGAGTACCGTGCCGCCGTCAAGTTCAAGGTTTATGTCCTCCAGTCTGAACCCGTCCCCGTAGCTCCTGGAGAGCCCAGATGTCCTCAGAAGCGTTCTTCCTTTTCTGTTTCTCTTATTGAGGCTGAATTTCCTTTCAGGGCTTCTGAGGCCGTACCTCTCTCTGAAGTCCCTATCCATAAGTTCATCAGCGTCTCCTTCATGGATTATCCTTCCCTCCTCCATGACTGCCACCCTGTCGAAGACCTCAGGGACCCTGAAGGTTCTGTGGTCTATGAGTATGAGGGTCCTGCCTGTGAGGTTCTCAAGGACCCTGAAGAAGTCCTCTGTTGCCTGGGGGTCGAGGTTGGCTGTTGGTTCATCCATCACAATAACCTCAGGGGACATTGAGAGCTGTGATGCTATTGCAACCCTCTGCTTTTCACCCGCCGAGAGGTTGAAGACGCTTTCATGCCTCTTATCCTCAAGGCCAACCATCCTGAGGGCCTCCTCAACCCTCTCATCAACGTCATCAAGTCCAAGGTTCTCTGGGCCTAGGGAGACCTCCTGGTCCACCTTGAGGGTGAAGAACTGTGATTCAGGGTTCTGGAAGACGTATCCCACCTCGGCTGCAAGTTCCCTGATGGGGGTGGACCTCGTGTCCTTCCCGTTCACGGTAACTCTTCCCTGGAAGTTCCCCCTGGTTATGTTTGGTATTATGCCTGTGATGGCAGCTGCAAGGGTTGACTTTCCGCTCCCGCTTCTGCCTGTTACAAAGAGTGATTCACCCGCCTTAACCTTCAAGTTAACACTGTCCAGCGCCCTCTCCCTCTGGTGGGGGTAGCTGTAGCGGACGTCCTCAACTGATACCATGAGCAAGGTGGATCACCTCACGATTTCAATTAACTTTATGGATGAGAGGAACAGTGCAAATAGGGCCATGAATGCAAGGTCCCTCCCGTTAAACTCCATGGGTGTGTTATGCCTTCTTCCAGGGTCGAATCCCCTTGACTCTGCTGCTACTGCAACCTCATCCGAGATCTTAACCGCCCTTATGATGAGGGGTACTATGAGGCCCCTGTAGAGTATTGATGGGCTGAACAGCATCCTGAAGCCTGAGAGATTAACCCTGAGTTTGAGGGAGTCACATATGGCTGCGGTTTCAAGTGCAAGGACGGGTATGTACCTGAGGGTCACGGTGAGTGTGAATATGATTTCACCGGGGATCTTCAGGGACTCCATGGCTGATGCAAGCTGTAGGGGTGATGTTGTGAAGGCGAAGAAGATGCCGGCCCCTGATATGATGAAGAACCTTGCAAAGAACTGGCTGAAACCCATTGCATAGCCGATGCCCCCGCCTGTAAAGGATGCCAGCATGACCGAGACAAGCCAGAAGAATACTATGAGTGAGAGGAAGGGGATGGATGCCCTGAGGGCCCCTGAGAGTACTATGAAAACCAGGAAGATGAGGCCCATGGTGATGAGGAGCATGAGGTCGGAAACCATCACTGATAGTGCTGTGGCCCCTACTACCGCCATGAGCTTCGCAACAGGGTTTATGTCCCTGAAGAACCCTCCTCCGCCGGCTGTGAATGGTGAGAAGAGGCTTTCGAAATCCAATTATGGATCCTCCTACTGAAGTGCTCCTGCCATCCGGAGTTCGGTTATGATACCGTAACCGACAAGGGCTCCGAGCATTGCAAGGAACGCCACGGTAACCGCTGATGCAAGGATAAGGAGGGGTGCCAGCATGAAGGTTGAGAATCCCAGGAGGAAGGGGAATGTGAGGATGACCATTGTCTCGATGAACTTGGCGGCCCCGCAGCCCATGAGGAGGGAATTCCTTGATGAGTATCCCCCGTATACAGCTGCCACCGAAGCATCACCTGCAAGTCCCCCCAGGAATGTTGCCGGGAGGAGGGGGAGGAAGGCGGGCATTATAAGGCCACATATTATCCCGTTAACGAGGCCTATGATTGTGAAGGTCCCTATCTTCCCCACCCTTGCAAGGCCTATGCTTATCACTATGCATACGAAGAATGCCGATGCAACCGATTTAAGGGCATCTACAGGGGTGAGTGCGGATACACCCAGATGGTGATGGTCTGGACTATGTACATGAGGGCTATTATGAGTCCCGTGAATGCAAGATCCGATGTTGTGAATTTCTCGAATTTAAACATTGAAAACCTCCTATATGAGTATATCGTCAAGGTAGAGGACCTCTGATGTGAAATTCGCCGCTATATCCTCAAGGATTCCAAGGCTCCTTGCTGATGGCTCTGCATTCACGAATATCATGTTCACCCTATCAAGTTCCGGTGCGAGCATCCTGATGTCCTCCTCAAGGTTGGAGTTGATGAAGACGTTGCAGCGGCCGTCCGAGATTACGATGATGGTGGCTGCATCATCTTTATGTGAGGCAGAAACCTCAGCCGCGAGCTTCAGGGCGGGTGTCAGGGGTGTCCTTCCACCTGACGAGAGCTCCTCAAGGGCTTCTTCAACTGATTCATAGTTTGATGTTGGTTCAACCACGAGCTCCGCCTTATGGCCCCTGAATGCAATGAGGGCCACACGGTTCCTCTTCTCATAGGAGTCCCTGAGTATGAGCCATGATGCGGTCTTTGCGAATTTTATCTTCCTTTCGAGGCGCATGGATGATGATGTGTCAAGGACGATTATGTAGAGTGTCTCGGCCCTCCCAGCCCGGACCTTCTCCATGAGGTGTTCCGGGAGGACCACGGGGCTTCCATCTGCAGCCGCCCTCTTTATGGTTGCATCCATGGCTATGCTTTCAGGTTCAGGGTTCGGTCTTGCACGGACGTACTTCCCCTTTCTTGCCTCAACGGCCCTGCTGGTCTTTCCCTGGAGGGCGCCCCTGAGGTCTGTGGCTTCAAGGTTCAGTTTAAGTTTCCGGTTCCGATCAATCCCTGTGTCCTCATCCTCCAGTTCACCGTCCATGATATCCTGGATCATGTCCTGGTCGAGTTCCTGTTCCCTCTGGAACGGGAGCTGTTTGAGCCTGTGCTTCATTGCAAGGAGTGCTGCCTCCCTTACATCATCATCAGTGACCCTTTCCCTCCCCTTTAAGGCCGCCATGGTCCTGGCTGTCCTTGCTGTTATGATGTCAGCCCTGTGGGTCCTAATCCCTAGGGCAGATGATATTCTGACTATCAGTGAAAGGGCGTCTTCAGGGACTTCAACATCTGGGAGGATTCTGCGGGCCCTCATAATCTTTGTTCTGAGCGCCTCCTGTTTTTTCATGAATTTCCTGTGAAATGACTCGGGGTCTTCCTGGAATTCAACTGCACGTTTTATAACCTCTATCCTGTCATCGGGATCCATGAGGGCCTCCACATCCACACAGAGACCGAACCTGTCTATTATCTGGGGTCTAAGGTCTCCCTCCTCAGGGTTCATTGTACCTGCAAGTATGAACCTTGAGGGGTGCATTATGGATATCCCTTCACGTTCAATGATGTTCATGCCCATGGCCGCTGCATCAAGGAGTGTGTTCACAACATAATCGTCCAGGAGGTTAACCTCGTCGATGTAGAGGATGTTCCCGTTGGCCCTGGCGAGTATTCCTGGTTCAAGGGCCTTTATACCATCCCTAAGAGCCCTCTTTATGTCCAGTGAACCAACGACCATGTCCTCTGTTGCTGATACTGGAAGATCAACCACCTGCATCCTGACGGGCTTTGAAGGGAGTCTTCCTTCCCTCCTGAGCCTTTCCTGGCATTCCTGACAGAGCTCTCCTCCAGTGGGGTCGCAGCCGAATCTGCATCCTTCAACCACGGGGCGTTCAGGTAGGAGTTCCCTGAGGGATCTTACTGCGGTGGACTTTCCTGTCCCCTTATCACCCCTTATAAGTACTCCACCAATCTTCGGGTTGATTGCGTTAAGTATGAGGGCCTTCCTGAGTAGCTCCTGGCCCCTGATTGCTGTGAAGGGAAATACATGTGGATCAAAAATTATCACCTGTAATCCACTATTCCCCAGGAAGTATTTAATAATTTCTGAAATAAAAATAGTATTACTTATCTTTTGTTAATACAGGAAAAAGTAATAATCATGGTAATAATCATGGCATGTGGTAAATGTTCCCCCTAAAAGAAATCAGGGTTAATTTAGAATAAAAAGAACGGATGGACTGAAAAAATACTCCAGGGAGATTTTCATGAAACCTGCCGGTAGACCTCAAGTATCCTTTCAATCTGCTTCAGTGTACTGAATGATTTCGCCACTCGCAGTCCCCTCTCCCTCATAGACTCAACCTCTGACCTGTTTTCCGGGTCAAGTACCCTTCTTATCTTCTCCCTCAGGGCATCAGGATCCCCTGGTGGTACGCTGTAGCCGGTCTCTGACTCCCTTACAAATTCCTTAAGACCCCCTACTGCAGTTGCAATGGTTGGAGTGCCACATGCAAGGGCCTCCAGTGCAACAAGACCAAAGGGCTCCTCAAGGGATGGTAAAACAAAAACATCTGCAGCATTCATCCAGATAGCAACCTCACTATAGGATACGGGTCCAGTGAATTCCACATCAGCATCCAGAGACCCTGAAACCTCCCTTAGGGTATCCATGTACTCCCTGTCCACAGCCGCCCCCAGTATTATGCATTTAACATCAACAAACTCCGGACCCTCAAGGGCCCTCAGGAGGTATAACACTCCCTTACGTGGTATTATGTTCCCAACGAACAGGACTATTCTTTTATTACCCGAGAGGCCAAGCCTTTCCCGGCACCTTTCCCTATCCAGCGGTCTGAAAACCCCTGTGTCAACGCCCATGTTGATTATATGCACCCTCCCCCCGTCAACCCCAAATTCGTTCACAAGCTTGTCCCTGATATCCCTGCTAACAGCGATTACTGCGGCGGCCCTCCTGAGGATGAAGCCTGAAATTTTAAAGAGGATGGAGTTCCTTCTTGCAAGGTTATTGATATCACCCCCGTGGACCGTTACTATGAGGGGTCTGGCTGTGAGCCAGTGGCATATAAGGCCTATGAATCCCGTGGGGAATACATAGTGGGCGTGGATCACATCAAAGGGTTTCCGCAGGGAATACCACACCGACCGTAAAAGCAGGGATCCATACTTGTATATAAGGCGTGGCAGGCCCTTCCCGGGGTCAGTGTTTGCAACAACAAACTGTTCAAGGTCGGTATGGTCTCTGAATGCATCCACATGAACCTTAATGAAACTACCGAAGGATTTATTCTCTTTACTGGGATACATGTTTGATATCACAAGAACTCCCTTCACAGGTAACACCTCATCATAAAGATAACACAGTTCAGGATGTTTAATATAATCTCAGCTGAGGCTTTAAAGATTCCGCAGAGACCATATTCTTTTTCAATATGGGTCCTGAAAAAGACGCCGCAGCAGCTGGCAGGAAGGCAATGCCATGTCCTCTTATAATTTCAAAAATCTTCCAAGGGACTCCAGGGCCCTCAGGCGGTCTTTCCTATCGATCCCTGCATCCTCAATGGCATTTCTCAGGTAATCCCCCGTGGAGTCATAGGTCTCCCTGTCCACAGGGTAGGGGTGGCCGTCCTTTCCCCCGTGGGCGTAGCTGTACCTCGCAGGGTCCCTCCAGCTGGCCCTCTCACCATAGACCAGCTCCGCCACAAGGGCAAGGGCACGTATCTTCTTCGCCCCAAGACCCTCCACCATGACAAGTTCCTCATAGTCTGATGGCTGCAGCTCATGGGCCCTTTCAAGTACGGCCATATCCCCCTCAGAGAGTTCAACATGGTGATGGGCCGGCATGTCAAGGACGTTGAAGTCGAAGAGCGTCCTCTGACCCGTCAGGTACCTCCTGATATGTTCGGGTCCGTCGCATACAAGGTCCACGCTGACCCTCCTTGCACCCCTGCTCATGGGTGAGGTCATGTCAAGGACCTCATCAAATCTTCTATCGGATGAGATTCCTGTGTGGGGGTTCTCTGTGTACTCATCAACCCCTGAACCGAGCCAGTGGTACCTCCTGGCGTAGCCACCCCCAGAGTTGAGGCCCTGCTGGATCACCGTCCATTCACCATCCCCATCAACCATGAAGGTGTGCTGGTAGAGCTGGAAGCCGTCCTGGATGCAGCTGTTATCCACCCTTGCAGAGATTCTGCTTGCATACTGCAGCCCGGAGCTGTCAAGGCCAAAGAGTTCACCCGCCCCCTCAAGTTCATGGATGGTCCTCCTTGAGGCCCTCCCCTTACCACCTGCAACGAGTATACCATGCCTTTCAGGGTCAAGGGCTGATTTGAGGGCTCCGCATGTTGTTGTGGTTGTCCCTGATGAGTGCCAGTCAAAGCCTATTACACATGAGAAGGCCTGGAACCAGAAGGGATCTGATATCCTTGATATGAACTCTGAGGTCCCGTACTCCTCGATTATGACCTCTGCAATGGCCCCTGAGAGTTTAATCATCCTCCTCATGAGCCATGCCGGTGGGTGGCCCCCGTGGAGGGGCAGGTTGGCGATGCCTGTTCTTCTCATGGTATCCTCCGTGCCCGTCCCAGAAATCAAGGTGAGGATCCATGATATTCCAAACCATAATCGGATCCTGCTGAAAGCTCAGTCTGGACGATAACATCTCCAGTTACTTCACACCAAACCTGAAGAGGCACCTTTCTCCCCCGTTCACGATGCGGTCCATAACCTCAAAGTTTCCTGGAAGTTTGCTCCATCCGAAGCTTAACCTGAGGATTCCCTCACAGTTAAGACAGAAGCCCGGATTCTTCCTGGCATCCTCGAACCACGGGCAGTTTTCAAATTCAACGTAGACGTTTTTATCATCCTCAAGGAACCCCACCCTCACCGTGAAGTTCTCAAATATATCCGCAACCCATGCAAGGTAGGCCTCAAGGCTGTCCTCATCGGAGTATTCCTCCATGTGGGCCTTAAATCCCGGTGCGAGTTCCTCTGTGATCCTCTCCCTGAATATGGCTGATAGAAGTTTCCTGATGGCATCCTCATCTGCTTCGGCCGATGGCATTGCATTGATGATGAAGTTGTAGAAGTCTGAGATTATCTGCTTCTTCATCAGCTCCTTCTCCCTCATGGCGGCCCGGTGTCTGTATATGGCCATCTCTATATTTGCGTTGAGCTCAGAGGATTTGAAGGGTTTGACTATGTAACCATAGGGCTCGGTGACCTTGGCGCGTGTGAGCATCTCCTCATCGGCGTAGGCTGTCAGGTAGATTATGGGTATGTTGAACCTGTCCCTGATCTTCCTGGCCGCCTCTATACCGTCCATTTCACCCTTGAGGACAATGTCCATGAGGACAAGGTCCGGTTCATGGATCTTACTGGCCCTTATGGCGTCTTTGCCTGTTGAGACTGTATCAACAACCTCATGACCCATTGTCTCAAGTTTATGTTTTATTCCCATGGCAACTATTGCCTCGTCCTCAACAACAAGAATTCTGGCCATAAAAATACCTCTTGACTATCAATCAGATATTGTCTTCCTTCACTGACGATTAAGGAGGGCTGTTACCCCCATCATATTTCATGTATCTGTAAGTCCTTGCAGATTACAGCAGATGCCCTCAGAACCTCCTGTGGTATTCAACTTCGGTGAAGGTTATTATGAACTCCGCTGGCCTTTTGATTTCAAGTTCCCCGTTTATCTGCTCCACAAGGTTCTTAACTATCCGCAGCCCCAGGGTGTTCACCCTTTCCGGGTCAAGGTCCTCTGGCAGTCCCACGCCATCATCAGATATCAGCATCCTGTAGCAGTCCCCCCTTCTTTTAACCTCAACCGTGACCTCACCCTCACCGTCAGGGAAGGCGTATTTAAGGGAATTTGATACCAGTTCATTGATTATGAGGCCGCATGGGATGGCTGTCTCTATGTTGAGCCTTATATCCTCAACCTTTACCCTTGCATTCACCCTTTTTCCGGTTCCATAGGACTCCAGGAGGTCCCCGATGAGCGTCTTGATGTAGTCCCTGAGGTTTATGCTGGACACATCCCTTGACTCATAGAGTTTCTCGTGTATGAGGGATATGGCGTCTATCCTGTGCTGGCTCTCCCTGTAGAGTTCCTCAAGGCGGGGGTCGCTGGTTGTGGATGCCTGGAGCATCAGCAGCGTTGATATTATCTGGAGGTTGTTCTTGACCCTGTGGTGGATCTCCCTTAAAAGGAGTTCCTTCTCCCTCAGGGACTTTCTGAGGCGTTCCTCCACCATCTTCTTCTTTGTTATGTCCATGAGGGATATGAGGCATTTTTCACCTGGAAGGGTGACCATGGTTGCAAAGAAATTCCCCTCATCACCCCTCCTGCTCTGAAGCCTGACTTCAAAGTTTCTGGGTATTGCATCGGGTTTTAAGAGCCTGAGCTTGTGGTATGCCTCGATCCTCCCCCTGTCTGATGGATCAACAAAGTCTGTGAGTTTCATCTGCCCCTGAATCTCACCCCTGCTGTAACCTGAGAAACTCTCGAAGGCGCCGTTAACAAGTTCTATTACCATGTCACTGCCACAGATCAGTGTAAGTGTACCTGTGTTCTCAAATATGACCCTGTACTCCTCCTTCCTGGATTTGAGTTCCTTTTCAATGTGTTTCTGGTAGGTTACATCCTTACCCAGGAGGTAGATGATCTTCTCCCCGCCCATGTCCACGGCCGTCATGGACACGTCCAGCAGACGACCCCTCAATCCAACATTGAACTTCACAAGGCCGCTCTCACCATGGGTGAAAAGCTTCCTGAAGTCATCCTCCCTTACCCATTCACGGAGGTTCTTTCCTGTGATATCCTCATGGAATGATTTCAGGAACCCGGCGGCGGCCGGGTTGACGTCGAGGACGGTTCCATCGGTTGCGCAGATGAATATGGGGTTCCCTGATTTCTCAAAGAGGGCCCTGTATTTCCTTTCACTCTCCTCAAGGGCCCTCTGGGCCTCTTTGATCTTCCTCTCCTCAGCAGCCTCATCAAGGGCTCTCCTTACTGCAAGGGGGAGCTTTGAAAGGTTGCTCTTCAGCACGTAATCCGTTGCCCCGGCCTTCAGCATCTCAACAGCGAATTCTTCCCCTATCTTCCCGCTCACAAATATAAAGGGTATGTCATTTTTTTCCTTGACTATTTTAAGGGCTGACACCCCGTCAAAGCTGGGGAGGGAGTGGTCTGCCAGGACTATGTCAGGTTTGAATTCATCAAGGGCCCTTCTGAAGGAATCCTCATCATCTGCTGTGACATGGTCAAACTCAATACCGTCCCTTTTAAGTTCCCTTACGATGAGCTCTGCATCAATGGGTACGTCTTCAAGTATCAGCACCTTAACCCTGTCTGCCATTCTAAATCCTCTGAAAGATTCCCTGCTATTCAGGTGGCTGGTTTATAAGCATCCAGTAGAAGCCGAGGGTGGACACGGCACTTATAAACTCATCAAACTCCACCGGCTTGCTGACGTAACTGTTAACTCCAAGCTTATAGCTCTCAACTATGTCCTCATCCTCCTTGGAGGATGTGAGTACCACTACGGGTATCCTGCTTGCTGTCTCATCCCTCTTGATTTCCTGGAGGACTTCAAGCCCATCGACCTTGGGCATCCTGAGGTCCAGGAGGATGAGCTTCGGTATGTTCCCGGGGTCCCTGTCTGCGTACTTTCCCCTTGCAAATATGTAATCAAGGGCCTCTTCACCATCCTTAACCCAATGAAGCTTGTTTGCAAGGTTGTTCTTCTTAAGTGCCCTCATGGTAAGCTCTGCATCTGTTGGGTTGTCCTCAACCAGCAGTATGTCCGCATCAATCATTCTCTCACCGCCTTTGGAAGTGTGAAGTAGATGGTGGCTCCCCTGTCAACTTCACCCTCACCCCAGACCCTTCCTCCATGCCTCCTTATAATCCTCTGGACTATTGAAAGCCCCACGCCGGTGCCCTCGAATTCATCGGAGCTGTGGAGTCTCTGGAAGAGTCCGAAGAGTTTATTCACATACTTCATATCGAAGCCGGCCCCGTTGTCCCTGACGTAATACACGTATTCATCGTCCTCCTCATAGAAGCCAACCTCTATCCTTGCAGGGTTCCTCTCCCGGGTGAACTTGATGGCGTTGGAGAGGAGGTTGCTGAGCACCTGGGTCATGAGGGCCCGGTCCGCATAGGCCGGGGGAAGATCAGCAACCGAGAACTCTATGGCCCTGTCCTCCTGATCTGCAAGTTCCCTGTATACGGACTCTGTAAGGGCCTTCATGTCGAGCCTGTCAAGTTTCATATCCTGTCTTCCGGCCCTTGAGAGCATGAGTATGTCATCGATGAGCTGCCCCATCTTCTTGGTGTTATCCCTTATGATTCCAAGGAGCCTGACACCCTCCTCATCAAGTTTGTCCTCATAGTCCTCCACGAGTATCCTTGAAAACCCATCTATCGCCCTCAAGGGGACCCTGAGGTCATGGGATACAGAGTATGCGAAGGCTTCAAGCTCCTTATTTGCATCTTCCAGTCTCTCTGCCTGCCTTTTAAGTTCCCTGTTAAGTTCCCTCAGGGACCGGACCTTCTCAACCCTCTCAATGAGAAGGGCCACCATGACTATGAAGAGCATCAGGAGAACCAGCCTGAAGAGCTCATCGGGGAGGTTAATTCCGGCTGCACCGGCCATTGGCTGGATAAGAATAAGCGCCGTGAAGACTGCCACTAGAAGCAGGGCCATTCTCACAGACTTCAGAGAGGGTCGTCCAATGGTTATGAGGGGTAGAAACATTGCGATTCCAGGATTCCAGTTAACTGCAAGCATCATGATGGATGCTGCAATGATCATCGAGATCTCCTCAAGGTATTTCATGATTACCACATAGAATTTCTGTGCCACTTCATATAAAAAATTTCCTCAATTCTCTGCTGCTGTGAAAAATAGGGGAATGATCTCAGGATAATGGTCTGAAAGCCCTTTACTAAGTCCTGGAGGGAGAAATGGATGATCATGGAGGGAATTATTTGGCCGTGTCCTTCTCGGCCACCTCACCCCCGGAGGATCTTTCAGCGAGGACCTCCCTCAGGAAGCGGCCTGTATGTGTCCCTGAAGCTGCAACCTCCTCAGGTGTCCCCTCTGCAACCACAAGTCCTCCACGGTCACCTCCCTCTGGGCCCAGGTCTATGATGTGGTCCGCTGACTTTATAACGTCAAGGTTGTGTTCTATGACAACCACGGTGTTCCCTGCATCAACAAGGCGTCCCAGGACGTCCAGGAGCCTCCTTATATCATCGAAGTGGAGTCCTGTTGTGGGTTCATCAAGTATGTAGAGGGTTCTGCCTGTGCTCCTCCTGCCCAGCTCCTTTGCAAGTTTAACCCTCTGGGCCTCCCCTCCAGAGAGGGTTGTTGCGGGCTGGCCGAGTTTTATGTAGCCAAGGCCCACATCGTAGAGGGTCTGGAGTTTGCTCCTGAGTGATGGTATGTTCTCAAAGAATTCAAGGGCCTCCTCAACGGTCATCTCAAGGACCTCTGCAATGTTCTTCCCCCTGTACCTTATCTCGAGGGTTTCATCATTGTATCTACGCCCCCTGCATACCTCACATGGCACGTAGACGTCTGCAAGGAAGTGCATCTCTATCTTGATTATACCATCACCGCTGCAGGCCTCGCAGCGCCCACCCTTGACGTTGAAGCTGAACCTGCCCGGACGGTAACCCCTCTTCTTTGCCTCGGGTGTCTGGGCGAAGAGTTCCCTTATAGGTGTGAAGACACCGGTGTAGGTCGCCGGGTTTGATCTGGGCGTCCTCCCTATTGGTGACTGGTCTATTATCACGACCTTGTCAATGTGTTCAAGCCCCTCGATGTCCCTGTGGCTTCCTGCGTTCATGTGCTTGTGGTTCAGGAGCTCGTAGACGCCCCTGTAGAGTATCTCGTTCACCAGGGTGCTCTTACCTGACCCCGAGACCCCGGTGACGCAGGTGAAGAGGCCCACAGGGAACCTTACATCGATGTCCCTGAGGTTGTTCTCCCTCGCCCCCCTCACTGTGATGTACCTTCCTGATGGCTTCCTCCTGAACTCGGGTACCGGTATGGTTTTCCTTCCTGAGAGGTATGCGCCTGTGAGGGATTCAGGGTCCTCCATTATCTCCTCGGGCGTTCCCTGTGCAACCACGTGGCCCCCGTGTTCGCCTGCCCCTGGTCCTATGTCAACCACGTGATCGGCGGAGCGTATTGTCTCCTCATCGTGTTCCACCACTATCAGGGTGTTTCCAAGGTCCCTGAGCCTCTCGAGGGTCCTTATGAGGCGCCTGTTGTCCCTCTGATGCAGTCCTATGCTTGGCTCATCCAGTATGTAGAGTACCCCCACAAGGCCCGAGCCTATCTGGGTTGCCAGCCGTATCCTCTGGGCCTCTCCGCCTGAAAGCGTCCCTGATGACCTTGAGAGTGTGAGGTAGTCGAGGCCCACATCCACGAGGAAGTTCAGCCTTTCACGTATCTCCTTGAGGACCTCCCTTCCAATGTACTCCTCCCTCTCGGTGAGTTCAAGGGATTCGAAGAAGTCCCTGGCCTCTGAGATTGACATCTCGGTGACTTCATGTATTGATTTACCCCCGACGGTAACTGAGAGGCTCTCTGGTCTGAGCCTGCTTCCCCTGCAGACCGGACACGCATGGTTGCTCATGAACTTCCCTATATAGGTCCTCATGTAGTTAGATTTTGTCTCCATGTAGATCCTTTCCATCCTGGGTATCACGCCCTCGAATCGCCTGTTAACCCTGTAGGTCCTGTTTTTCCTCTGAAATACGAACTGTATCTTTTCATCGGTCCCGTAGAGTACTGCTCTTCTGTGTTCCTCTTTAAGGTCCCTGAAGGGTGTGTCGAGGCTGAAGCCGAAGTGATCCGCCACGGCCTCTAGCATCTGGTGGTAGTAGTTATCCCTTTTCCCTGATTTACTCCAGGGTACGATGGCGCCCTCATTTATGGACCTCTCGGGGTAGGGCACCACCAGGTCAGGGTCGATTTCAAGCTTGCTTCCAAGGCCATTGCACTCGGGGCATGCTCCGTGGGGACTGTTGAAGGAGAACATCCTGGGGCTTATCTCCTCAAAGTTTATGCCGCAGTCAGGGCATGCGAAGTGTTCACTGTAGACCTTCTCCTCGCCGGTGTCATGGTATAGTACCTTTATTGTACCCTCACCGAGCTGGAGTGCTGTTTCAACGGAATCTGCCAGTCTCTTCCTGAACTCCGTGTCCTTCCTGACTGCAAGGCGGTCCACAACCACCTCTATTGAGTGCTTCCTGTTCTTTTCAAGGTTGAAGTCCTCCCCGAGTTCATGTATCTCGCCATCCACACGTACCCTTGCAAAGCCCTGGCCCCTGAGCCTCTCAAAAACCCGCTGGTGTTCCCCCTTACGGTCCCTTATCACGGGGGCGAGTACAAGGATCCTTGCGCCCTCATCATCTTCCATTATACTGTCCACTATCTGGGTGGATGTCTGCTGCTGTATCTCCCTCCCGCATACATAGCAGTGGGGTTTACCTATCCTTGCAAAGAGCAGCCTCAGGTAGTCATAAATCTCTGTTATGGTCCCCACGGTTGAACGCGGGTTCACCCTCGTGGTTTTCTGGTCAATGGATATTGCAGGGGATAATCCTTCAATGTAGTCTATCTCAGGCTTCTTCATCTGTCCGAGGAACTGCCTTGCATAGGCTGAGAGGGACTCCACGTACCTCCTCTGGCCCTCGGCGTATATCGTGTCAAAGGCGAGTGAGGACTTCCCTGACCCGCTTATACCTGTTATAACTATGAACCTGTCCCTTGGCAGTTCAAGGTCAATGTCCTGGAGGTTGTGCTCCCTCGCACCCTTAATAACTATCTTTCCACTCATATGATACCTCAATAATCTTAATCTATCAGAGAATGACTCAATAATCGCTAACCTTGTGAACCCTTAAGGGACATTATCTGGTCCCTGAGTCTGGCTGCCCTTTCAAATTCAAGGTTCCTTGCAGCTGCACGCATCTCAGCCTCAAGGTCCTTTATAAGGACCCTGAGCTCATCAGGGGGTATCTCCCCGGCATCAATCTTTTCAGGGTCCTTCTTCTCTTTAAGGGTTCTCCTTGTGCTCCGGGGTTTTATGCCGTGTTTCCTGTTGTATTCTATCTGCAGCTTCCTTCTTCTGTTGGTGGTCTCAACGGCGGCCCGCACAGAATCCGTCAGCCTGTCAGCGTATATGATCACCTGGCCGTTAACGTTCCTTGCCGCCCTCCCTATAGTCTGTATGAGGGATGTTTCTGATCTGAGGAACCCCTCCTTATCGGCATCAAGTATGGCCACCAGTGAAACCTCTGGAAGGTCCAGGCCCTCCCTCAGGAGGTTCACACCCACCAGGCAGTCGAATTCACCCCTCCTGAGGTCATCGATGATTTCAACACGCTCAAGGGTGTCTATCTCCGAGTGGAGGTACCTCACCTTTATCCCCATCTTTGAATAGTAGTCGGTGAGGTCCTCGGCCATCCTCTTTGTAAGGGTTGTTACAAGGACCCTCTGGCCCCTGGAGATCCTCTTCTTTATCTCTGCCAGCAGATCATCCACCTGTCCCCTGACCGGCCTCAGCAGGACCTCAGGGTCAACGAGTCCTGTTGGCCTTATGATCTGCTCAACCACCCTCTGGCTCCTTGAAAGCTCATATCTTCCGGGTGTTGCTGAGACGTATATCACCTGTTTGATGCTCTCCTGGAATTCATCGAAGCGCAGGGGCCTGTTCTCCTTTGCACTGGGGAGTCTGAAGCCATACTCCACCAGGGTATTCTTCCTTGCCCTGTCACCATTGTACATGCCCCTTATCTGGGGTACCGTGACATGGGACTCGTCTATAACCGTTAGGAAATCATCGGGGAAGTAGTCAAGTAGGGTGTTGGGTTTTTCACCCCACTTCCTACCGCTGAGGTGCATGGAGTAGTTCTCTATACCCTGACAGTAACCCATCTCCCTGAGCATTTCAATGTCGAAGAGTGTCCTCTGCTCCAGTCTCTGAGCCTCAAGGAGTTTGTTCTGACTCCTGAGGACCCTTAAACGATCCTCGAGTTCCTCCTCTATGGATTTTATGGCCCTCTCAAGGCGGTCTTCCGGTATCACGAAGTGTTTGGCGGGGAATATGGTTATCCTTTCAAGTTCCTGGAGCCTTTTACCCGTCACCCTGTGGACCAGTGATATTGAGTCCACCTCGTCACCGAAGAGCTCTATCCTTATGGGTGGGGTTCCATGGACCGGGTTAACCTCTATGGTGTCCCCGCGGACCCTGAACTGGCCCCTGTTGAATTCAACGTCGTTCCGCTCGTACTGCATGTGGACCAGGTTTGAGAGTATCTCCTCCCTGTCCATCCTGGAGCCCACCTCAAGGTGTATGGTGAATTCACCGTAATCCGCGGGGGCTCCTATACCGTAGATGCAGGAGACGCTTGATACGACGATGACATCATCCCTTGACAGGAGGGCCTGGGTTGCGGAGTGCCTCATACGGTCTATCTCATCATTTATTGAGGCCTCCTTGTCAATGTAGGTGTCTGTCTGGGGTATGTAGGCCTCCGGCTGGTAGAAGTCATAGTAGCTGACGAAGTACTCGACGGCGTTTTCCGGAAAGAACTCCCTGAACTCCTCATAGAGCTGGGCTGCCAGTGTCTTGTTGTGGGAGATTACAAGGGTGGGTTTCTGGACCTCCTCAATGACATTGGCGATTGTGAATGTCTTCCCTGACCCTGTAACACCCAGAAGGGTCTGTTCCCTCATCCCGGATCTTATACCGTCAACAAGGGATCTTATGGCCTTTGGCTGATCCCCGAGGGGTCTGTAATCAGATACCAGTTTAAATTTCATCACAGATCACTGAAAATAAGGACCTTTATGGTGAAGATATATTTTAGTGTAGCATTATATATAGGTTGTGTAGTGTGAAACTGTTTACCCTGAAGCGAATAAGATACTTGTATAGGCTGTGCAGAGCGGAACCGTTTACCATAACGTATGAACTATTAATGAAATACTGGATGGGAGGATAAATTGAGGGTTAAGGACTACCGTGAACTTCCAGATAAGACCGGAGTCTACATATTCCGTGACAGCAGGGGCCAGGTCCTCTATGTTGGTAAATCCATCTCCCTGAGGAAGAGGGTTTCATCCTACTTCAGGGAGAACGATAACCCCAAAACCCGGGCCATGATGCGGCACCTTGACAGTATAGAGTACATACTCACAGGGAATGAGAAGGAAGCCCTGATACTCGAATCAAACCTTATAAAGAGGTACAGGCCCCCCTACAATGTCAGGCTCAAGGATGATAAGAGGTACCCCTTCATAAAGATCACTGACGAGGAGTACCCCAGGGTCCTCATAACAAGGACCATAGGAGGGGACTCCGCAAGGTACTTCGGCCCCTTCACTGACACCGGCGCCGTCAGGAAGACCCTGAAGTTCATAAAGTCCCTCTTCAGGGTCAGGAGCTGCAGGAGGATGGATGGTCCATGCCTCAACAGTCAGATAGACCTCTGCCACGCCCCGTGCTCGGGGGGTATAAGCAGGGAGGACTACATGGAGATCATTGACAGGGTTGAGCTCTTCTTCCAGGGCCGCTACACCGAGATCATAGATGAGCTTGAGGTCGAGATGAATGAAGCCGCCGGGAACCTTGAATTTGAGAGGGCCGCCATCATACGTGACCAGATTGAATCAATACGTGATGTTATGGAGAGACAGTACGCTGCATTCACCGACTCTCTTGACCAGGACATCATAGCCTCAGAGGGTTCAGGGGATACATCTGCCGTTGTGGTGCTGCAGATACGTGACGGGAAGATAATAGGGAAGGATGACTTCATAATGAAGGGGTCCGCCACGGACACCGAGGTCATGGAGGCCTTCATAAAGCAGTACTATGGCATCCCCAGGTACATCCCGGGGGAGATAATCGTGAACCACCCTGTCAGGGACGCCGTGATAGAGGAGTGGCTCTCTGAACTCAGGGACGCCCCTGTCAGGATCCACTCACCGGCTGGGGGTGCAGGGAGAAGGCTCCTTAACATAGCACGGAGGAATGCTTCGGTGATCCTCAAACAGAAGAGTAAAAGGAGGGACGTGCTCCTTGAACTCAGGGATGAGCTGAAACTTCCAGGGATACCCGGAAGAATTGAGGGCCTTGACATATCAAACATAGGAGGAGAGTCGGCTGCCGGTTCGGTGGCCGTCTTCATTGATGGTAAACCTGCACCCTCACAGTACAGGAGGTACCGTATCAGGACGGATGGACCCGATGACTATGCCATGATAAGGGAACTTGTTGAAAGACGATACTCAAACCCTGAACTGGATAAACCTGACCTTATACTCATTGACGGCGGGAAGGGCCAGCTCAGATCAGCCCTTGAGGGTCTGAGGTCGGTGGGGGTTGATGTGCCCGTAATAAGCATAGCAAAGAAGAGGGAGGAGATCTACGTCCCCGGCCTTTCCAGTCCCGTGGAGGTATCAGAAGGCCCCCTCCAGGTCTTAAGGCATCTCCGTGATGAGGCCCACAGGTTCGCTGTCAGCTACCACAGGAAGATGCGTGAGAAGAGTTCCCTGGAATCAGAGCTTGACAGCATAAGGGGTGTTGGTCCCATGAGAAAGAGAGCCCTTATGGAGCACTTCGGGAGCCTGGATGAACTTGGAAGGGCAAGTGTTGAGGAGATCATGGCCGTCAGGAACATGAACAGGGATGTTGCAGAGAGGATCCACAGCCACTTCAGGGCCAGGAAACCCTGAATAAACCCATCCTTAATGTTAATGACGCTTCAACACCACCACGGTGCCCTAAGACCCTTCAATAAGTATTTATAGTCATAGGAACATATCACTAACGATAGCCGGAATTATTATTAAAGGATGTGCCGGGAGGATTTCATGTCACCCACGAGTTTGCTTGTTGTTGAGGATGAAAGTATAGTTGCCATGGACATCAAACACAGGGCCGAGGGCCTGGGGTACCGTGTTGTTGGCATGGCCGCCTCCGGCGAGGAGGCTATTGAATTGGCCCGTAAGGAGAAACCGGACCTTGTCCTCATGGACATCGTCCTCAAGGGTGAAATGGACGGTATACAGGCCGCGGATGTCATAAAGGAGGAGCTCAACATACCAGTTGTTTATCTTACAGCCTACTCCGATGAGAAGACCCTCAACCGTGCGAAGCTCACAGGACCCTTCGGTTACATAATAAAGCCCTTTGAGGACCGTGAACTTCACAGCGCCATCGAGGTGGCCCTCTACAAGCACAAGATGGACAGCAAACTCCAGGAGAGTAAGGAAAGATACAGGGCACTCATCGAGAGGTCCCCTGACTATATAATGCTCCTTGACTCCGAATCAAGGATAATACTCGTAAACAGGGCATTTGAGAAACTCACGGGTCTCAGGAGGGACACGCTGAAGGGTAAAAGGGTTTCAATCCTCCAGAAGAAGGGTTTCATTTCAGAGAAAACCCTGGCATCCCTATCTGAACTTAAGGGTTCAGAGAAAACATTTGAGGCTGAATTCTTTGATTTTAAAGGTGAAAGGCGCTTCATTGAGGTCCATGCGGCGTCCATTGAGACGGCGACCGAGAGGGGTCTAATCCAGGTAATAGGCCATGACATCACAGACAGAATCGAGGCCGAGAAAAAGAGGGAGGAACTCATCAGGGAAAGGTCAAAGGCTGAACTCTATGGCTTCGTTGTCTCGGCCGTTCCTGTCTTCGCATCATCCATCCCTCCCCAGCTGCGTAATGCCATCATAAAGAATTTTGCTGATCGTTTTGAGAAGAACATTAAACCCAACTTCCAGAGGACCATGGATAAACTCGGTCTCTCAGGTGGTGCCGATACAAACAGGGTCTTTATGGCCTACATAGAATGGCTTTCATCCTTCCTTGGGAACCTGGGAATCGAGACTGAGCTTCGAAGAGAGAAGGCGAGGTACATACTTGAATTTAAAACCTTCCCATGGATAGACGAGGCAAGGAAGAACCCAATATTCTCCCTGATATTCAGGGCCATGCTGATGAGGAGCTTCACATGGACCGGTATAAGGGGAAGCGTCATACAGACATCAACACTCAGGAGCAGGGATGAGAACATGACATTCGAATTCCACCTCACTGAAAAATAATTCCCTGAAATGGGGGAAGCAACCGAAGAATATTACTGATAGGGGGTTTTTGATTGAGTGATGAAGGGATACAGAGGATAGGGACGGGTGTAGAGGGCCTTGATGAGATAATAGGCGGATACCCTGTGGGGAGGAGCATTCTTATCACGGGTGATGCCGGTTCAGGGAAGACCATCATGGCGCTTCAGTTCGCGATCCAGAGCGCCAGGGCAGGGCTCAGGACCCTTTACATAACAACAGAGGAGGATGAAACCGACCTCAGGATCCAGTGCAGCTCCCTGGGCTGGGACATCGGTGACCTCCTGGAACCAGGCACCCTGCGTATACTGAGCCTGACGGCAGTGAAGGCCAGGCTCACCGAGGCAGAGATGCACATCGGCGCAGAACCCATAAAGGGAAACCTCAAGAAGATAATCAGTGAGATCCCCGATGATATTGAAGTCCTGGTCATTGACAGTATCGGGAGTCAGACAGAGAAGCTGACAACATACGAGTTCAGGGACCAGTTCGACCTTCTTATCTATGAGCTCAAAAAAAGGAACATAACCACCCTGATCATACTTGACAGCGCAACCTCAAGGGAATTCAATGAGATAGCGCTCTTTGCCGTCTACGGCGCCATAAGGCTTATAAAGAGGGAGAACCCCTACACCGGTAGAAGAGAGAGGGTCATGGACATCATCAAGATGCGCAGTACAAGGACCCCCGTGGAGTTCATACCCTACATGATATCGGATGATGGGCTCCGTGTGATTGAAGTCCCTGAGGAATAGGCCCTGAAATTCTCCCATGGAAAACTTTTTTTAAATCTCATGGAAAGTTTCTGCCTTTAACATCGTGTCCCTGCACACCAGCATCAGTAATAATTATATATGATAATATATTATTAATTATTATCTGTAATTTCACCAGGGGGTGATTGGTTGAAGAAGATTCTGATAAGGATCTTTGAAATCAGTAGACAGTACGAATTCTTTGAAGAGGCTATAGTTCCTGAGAAAAGTAAAGGACAGTACGAATTCCCTGAAATGACCATGGTCTTTGAGAAAACCGCCGATGATATGCTGAGAAGAAGACCTGCCATCCCTGAAGAAGGGAACGGGGGTCCTCAATATATAGTGGAGGTGTATGACCAGTGGGATGACAGTCCATCAATATTCTATCTGGACTCCCGGAAAAGAATAATTGAACTGGATGCCGCTCATCGGGGTGTGAAAACACCCTGCGAGGAACTGAGCTCCGGGAAAAGAATAATGGAACCGGACTTAAACCAGTGAAAAAATAGGTGAGTTTTTAGAGTCTTTCAATGGCTTTAACGAGGAGGTCAACCGTCATCTCAATGTCCTTCATGCTCGCCATGCTCACTGTTGTATGGATGTACCTTGTTGGGACAGAAACCACACCGGCTGGTACACCATCCCTTGTGAGGTGTATTGCGGTTGCATCGGTTGTACCCCCCTCACTCACCTCAATCTGCACTGGAATATCCTCTTCCTCCGCGGTTTCAATGAGCCACTCCCTTACACGTGGATGGGTGATGATACCCCTCCCACTGGCATCGGTCAGTATAATGGCAGGTCCCTTACCAAGCTTAGCAGGTGCCTCATCCTCCTTCATACCCGGGTGATCCCCTGCAATGGTGACATCAAGGGCAACGGCCATGTCAGGGTTTATCCTGAAGGCAGATGTCCTGGCACCCTTAAGGCCAACCTCCTCCTGGACCGTGCCAACACCGTACACGGTGGCCTCTGAGTTAACCCTCCTGAGGACCTCAATCATGACCAGACAGCCTATACGGTTATCAAGGGCCTTACCCGTAAACCTGGAGTTTGGGAGTTCAGCGTAGGGGGCCTGGAAGGTTATCGGGTCACCCACAGAGACAAGTTCCTCTGCCTCCTCCCTTGAGGATGCACCGATATCAATGAACATGTTATCATGGGTTGTTACCTTCTTCCTCTCAGCAGCCTTCATCCTGTGAGGCGGCTTTGACCCTATCACGCCTGCAACCCTGCCCTGCTTTCCATGTATCCAGACAGCCTGGTTGAGGATCATCTGGTCGCTGATACCACCTATCTTTGAAAACCTGATGAATCCCTTCTTGTCTATGTGCCTCACCATGAGTCCGATCTCATCCATGTGGGCTGCCAGCATGATAACCGGACCTGAACCCCTCTTAACGGCGATTATGTTACCGAGACTGTCCTCCTCTATTTCATCAACATGATCTGCAAGTTCAGATGCAATAATATCCCTTACCTCATCCTCAAAGCCAGAGACTCCACTGGCAAGTGAAAGTCGCTTCATGAGTTTCTTCATATAACCACCATGAATCATTTTTTAAGTGACTTAATAAGTACCAGAAGTCCTATAATCACCAGAAGGGCCTGGGGCCAGAACCTTGAATACTGGGGCGGTATTATACCCGCAGCAAAGGCAAACCAGAGTATTCCTATGATGATCAGTATGATTCCAAGGTAGACTCCCCAGAGACTCCTGTCTGATGGCGGTCTGCGTGGTTTACGGTTAATTTCAACTTCATCTTCCATATCTATCCCTCCTAATTAGTATCTTGGATTTTATATAAAAGTTTAGGCACCTGTGAATGACACCTCATGAAAACCCGGCAGCCATGTGAACATGATAAAGGACATGAGCTGTCATTCTCCGCCCTTTCCAGAACATCGCGAGGCCACAGTGTGGCCCTGATACAGCATTGCACATCAAGTAATCCGTCCTGATAAACTTATTATACTGGTAGAGTGCAATAGATTAACATGATTTCAGAGGACCATCCACGCTACCATTCACTGAGGCTCAGGGAGATGATAGTGGATGCCTGGCAGAGGGGCATCCTTGCAGATTCAGGGATGATAGCACACGGGAGAGGCGAAGCCTTCGATTACCTCCTGGGAGAGGAGACCACTAAACCAGCAGAAAGGGCTATAAGGGCGGCTGCAGCTGCACTGCTCCTCGCCAGGAAGCCTGTATTATCGGTTAACGGTAACACAGCAGCACTTGTCCCCGGTGAAATGGTTAAACTGGCACGCGAATTAAAGGGTAAAATTGAGATCAACCTCTTCCACCGGACCCCCAGGCGGGTGAAGCTGATAGAGGAGGTCCTGAGGGATAAGGGGGCTGATGAGGTCCTTGGAGTGGATAAACTCACCCATATTGACGGGATCATGAGCCCGAGGGCCACGGCAAGCCCTGATGGTATCTACAGTGCAGACGTTGTCCTCGTACCCCTTGAGGACGGTGACCGTACAGAGATCCTGAGGAAATCAGGTAAAACTGTTATAACAGTCGACCTCAACCCCCTCTCAAGGACATCAAGGATGGCGAGTATAAGCATAACAGATAACATAGTAAGGGCTGTGCCTGCCATCACAGCCTCTGTCAGGGAACTCAGGGGGAGTGAAAGGGAGGAACTTGAGAGGATCCTTGAGGAATTTGATAACAGGGAGAACTTGAGAGAAACCATTAAATTACTTGACATCAGAAGATACAATCCAGAACTTTAACCTAGAAGAGTAGGAAATACTTGACACCAGAAAATACAATCCAGAACTTTAACCTAGAAAGATAAGAGTGGGACAATGATGGTTATTGGAGTTTCAGGGATGCCCGGTGCAGGGAAGGGCGTTGTATCAAGGATAGCTGAGTCCATGGGATTCGTGGTTATACGGATGGGGGATGTTATACGGGATGAAGCACGGAGGAGGGGTGAAGACCCTGGTGTAACCGCGGTCAGGCTAAGGAAGGAACATGGAAAGTACGTTGTCGCTGAAAAATGTGTTGAGATCATAAAGAACTCTGATGCAGACATGTTCCTCATAGAGGGGATCAGGAGCCCCTACGAGGTTGAGATATTTAAGAGGAACTTCCCCGGCTTCAGGGTGATATCCATATTCTCAAGCCGGAAGACAAGGTTCAGAAGACTTAAGAGGCGTAGAAGAGAGGATGACTCATCAGAATACACTAAATTTGTTGAAAGGGATGAAAGGGAACTTGGATTCGGCATAGGGGATGTTATAGCATCCTCAGATTACATGATAGTCAATGAGGGCCCGATATGGAAAATAAAAAAACAGGCCGAATCCATAATTAAAAAGCTCGTGAGAAAACATGGGAAAGGTGAATAAAACCTAATATCCCTTTAACATGGAGGAAGGTTAATGGAATGTAAGGTAACCATCAGAGCCCCTGTTAAACCCACAGAGAATCCTGATAAGGTTTCAGAGGCCATAACCAACGTCTTCCCTGGAATTGAACCTGAAATTCAGGAAGAAATGATCACAGGACAGGGGGGCCTTGAAGACCTCATGGAACTCAGGGAAGCCCTTGAGAAGAGAAGGATACGCTCAACAGCAAGGACCGTGCTCCTCAACAATATGAGGGGCAACTCAACCATGATGTACATTAACAAGCAGGCAGCACTTATAGGAAGGGTTAATGTCCTTGAAGAACCCGTCTCTGCCCTCGGAGATATCATGGTGAAGGTAAGATGTGATGATATAACAGGATTTATAGACTGGCTGACCCCCAGAATAGCTGATTAAGGTTCATCCTGAACCTCAAAGAGTGAATTATACAGAGGAACGGCCCTCTCCGTAACCTGCAACCTAAAAATAACCCATCTAGAGGAAAAGGTCTCTTTGAAACTACACACAACCTAAAAAATCATTTATCCACAAGAACAGCTTTTTTTATATCAATAAAACCGTTATCAAAGAACCATTTCTTCTCATATTCAACTATTTCAAGCCTCTTACTGAATATGGGCCCGTCAAGGACCAGGGATTCTGCTTCACCCCCCTCAAAGGCGGGGTTTATACCGTACCTTTCACTGAGATCTGCAAGTTCAGCTATCATCCCCCTGTCAATTATCCTCCCAAGCCATGACTCATCAAGCCCCTCAGCTGCAACGGCGGTCACCATAACCTTAAATCCAAGGTCAACAATCTCCTCCATATACTCCAGGGGATCCCTCTGCCATAGGGGTGCGACTGACCTCAGACCAAGCCTGCTGCAGATGGAGTCTATCCTTGACTTCTGGTATTCAGAATAGAGGGCTCCTGAGTAGACTGCCTCAACACCCTGCCCTTTGAGCTCCTCAAGTATCCCTGCAAGGTCCTCAACCTCTTCCTCCTCAACACCCTCAGTTTCTGCTTCAATCAGCGGTATCCCCACGGCCTCTGAGAGGAGCCTTGTGAGTCTGATGTTGGGCACATGGTACATGTGGGACTCACTGTTCTCCGATACCATCGATAAAAGGAATAGGACCTCGGACTCCCTTAGGGCATGGTAGAGTGCCATTGTACTGTCCTTGCCACCTGAATATAGAACCACGGACTTCATGATCTTTTACTCCATCCAGGAATCTCATGCCTCCCTGCCCCTTATCTTCCCGATGAATGCTATGATGGAATCTATGAAGACACCTGCAATACCTGTTAACATGCCAAGGAATCCGCAGAACAGTATTATGTTGGACTTATCAGGTAATGCTGCCTTAAAAGCAGCAGCCTTCTCCTCTGCAGGTCCTTTAATCCCTGTTACCACAACATCCCTTGCCTGGAGGTAGGAAACGATTGAATCCACCTTATCTGGCCTTACAGTCACCACAAGGTGCACTGCACTGTAACATGTATTTATACCTCCGGTGTACATGAGCCACTCTGAAAGGGTATCGAGGGTCCTGACAGGGTTATGGCCCTTTTTAACCTGGAGTATTATTGTCCCGTTGGTGTGAACCTGCCAGGAGGTTATATTGGGGTCTATCAATGAAATCTTATCCTCTATTATACGTTTACGGCTCTCTGAGAATCTGTCAGTTTTCAGGAAGATCCCTTCAGAGTAGACGGCCTCAACACCATCCTGGGCAGAGAGTTCATCCATAAACCTTAGTATATCCTTACCTGCTGATACGTCGGCGGTGATGGTTTCATTCACATCGGAGGTTGACATGTAAATGTTCCTTACGATGAAGGGGAGTTCATCATAGACCGGTGATATGAGAAAGATCCCTCCAATAACCCCCGCAATGAATCCTATGAATATCACAAAGAAAATGTTTTTCTTCCCGATTACAGGTGTCATGAGCCCTGCAGAGAATATGAACCCAAGGAGAAGAATGAAAAGAGCCAGCATCACGATTACAGTCAGCGTATCCATGTTATCCACCAGGAATCCTTGTGAGATCAGTTATCATTAGTATATCCATGCTCCACTTAAATATGTTGTGATTCTGGTAAATTATGGTTTTTCTGACCATGAAGACAAGTATTTAACTGAACTCCCTGCTTCCAAGGATCTCCCCATCTTCTAACCTTACATAGACCTCCCTCACGGTTTTCCCACCCCTCTGGAGTGGAACAACCCATACAGGTATCTGTGTGCCATTGATATTTATTGAACCCATTGTGGGGTCGCCTGCGGTGTACCCTGATTCAGCCGCTATCTGCCTCGCCTCCTCGGCTGTGATATTCCCTGTATTATTTTCTGTACTGCCGGTACTGTTATATTCAGGGAAGGGCATCGGGACAGGCTCTGGCTGCTGATCTCCCGAGTTATTTGAAAGGGATACCCTCTCTCCGCCGCCCATTGAAAGGTAAGAGTAGGCTGTTATGGATAATCCTATAATCACTATGAGGCCAAGTGCTTTATACTCCCATCTTAGGTCATCCAGCAATCTATAATCCTCCTAGAATCAGTTCATGGTTTTGCTAAACGTACTCAATAGCCATATGGTATGCGGGAAGATATCATGATTATACGGTACCATTCCTTCCATCAACATACAGAAATTACTTCATATCCGAGTTATAATCACCGTACCATTCCTGTTCATCACGGTATATTTTCCGGGTGTCATGTTGGTTGTGGTGACATTGACCTTGGGGATGATGTCCAGGTTCACTGTATATGTCCCGTAAAAGACCCTGACCTCACCGTTCCTCACTTCAACCGTACAGTTAAGATGGGATGGTATTGTTATATTTGCAGCAAATCCCGGTCCATTGGTGTAGGCTGCATTGACAGCTCCTGCCACGCGTTCGCCGACCATCCTTGCCTCTCCAAGTTCCCCAGTCTGCGTCCTTGAGAGTTCACTGTCCACTATGCTTACCATCCCCGCGATTATGATGAGGGCTATCAGTGTTGCAAAGATAAAGTCTATGCTTAAAACACCCGCGTCATCCATTAAACCACCATTAAGTGTAATTATTTGCTGCAAGTCCAAGAAGATCCTTATATGTCTGGGAGAGGCAGAATGGGTATCCAAGGGGGTCGCTCATGTCACTGCCCCCCACCCTTATGGCTGTACCTGGAATTTCCCTGAAATAGTCCCTATCAACCTTTGAGATGTACCGGTTACCGTTATGGTCCTCAAGGAGCGGATCCTCGAGGATGAAGGTGCTCATACGGGTATATTCCGGGTCAGCTGATGTTGAACGGTTCTCAAGTCTATCAAAGAATGAAAGTCCGTCGGGGTCAATGAAGTAGTAGGAGCGTGGTGTTATATTGCTGGGGTTATCTGTTCCGTTTAAACAGTACCACAGGTTCTGAAGGTGGCTGTCACTATCAACGCTCTCATTCATACGGTAATCTCGATATGAGCCGTTAGTTGCATAGTATGGGTACTTGTATATGACGTTACTCTGACGAAACTTTGTGTTTATCCAGATGTAGGGGTCCTCTATACCCTCAATGCTCACATAGGCTGATGTTGGTGGTAACCTGAACTCATATACCTGCTCCTTCTGAACTATCCTTATCGGTATACCCCCACGTATATTCACCTTGAAGCCGAAGGGGTCATCCTGTGTTATGTTAACATCTGCCATTGTGAATGTGGCGCTTGTATAATTTGTTATGGGGATGTCGTTTATGTATATCTGACGCCCTGTCTGCCTTTCAAGTTCAAGGGACGTGTTTATAACGTTATAGTTTATTGCATCAACTATGTTACCTGTTATATTTGCCTTGCTTGTTCCATGGGGGAAGAACTCTGCGTTATCAATAACATTCCTTGATGCATTGTATGCAGCATTACGCCCAGCGTCTGCTGCAGCCTTTTCAATGGTTGAGTATATGGAGGCTGCCACGGTGACGGTAACGTCCCCCCCTGTTGCAAGGCCGGCCAGCATGTTGGCCTCATTGACTATGTTGCCATAGGATATTGCGATTATAATGACCGGTATGAAGAGGAGCACTGCAAGTGGTGTGAATGCATATCCATCCTCATCGTGGATTATTCTCATAATCAACTCCTCCATAGTGTCAGTCTGACGGGTAACGAGTTGGGGATATCCCCTGTGTAGAGTGCCTCCGTCTTTATGAGGTGTTCATCTATGGTGTAACCTGACTGTCTGAGCATGTCGATAAGCTCCTGTTTAGCCAGGGCCTGGGCCGTGTAGGCGTCATTTGAGTACTGGGTGGCCCACATGTTTGCAAGGAACTTGGGGTAGATGACGGCGACACGTGTACCGGAGTAGATCTCTGCATTGGAGTCGCCTGACTCCCAGTCCTGCCCTGAGTTTACTGTCACGCGGATATTATATGTGCCGGGTCTTGTACTGTAGTTGCCAGGACTGCCTGTTGCGAATATCCTGCTTCCAGCAGCATCAATTGCCCCGATATCCAGTGAGAAGGGGACAGGGCCGCTGTAGAGCTGGGTCCAGGCACTTGTTGAGTTTTTAACCTCGACCTTCACTGATTTTGTATCAAGACCTGCGCCCACAAAGAGCAGGACTTTCTTGGCGTCTGGGCCAATGGTGAATTGTCTTACAGGTGCTGATACATTGGTTGAGTTCTGGTAGCTGTTGAAGGGGTAGTTGTTCCACTGGATTGGGAGAGACGTGTAGGAGACTGTGGTGTAGGAGTCAACGAGTCCAACAAGGTCATAGTCCTGCCCGGGAACGTTATCCCATATCGTAACCCGGACCTTATTTGTCTGACCTGCCCGCAGGTAGTCCCTCACATAAATTATGCCCGGGACGTTACCGTATCCATCACTGACTGTACTGTAGGTTACCCCTCCATAGTTGAAGGAACAGAAGGCCACGTTCCATGCTGTACCATTCCAGACCTCCACCAGGGCATTGTCCACACCACCATAGGGGTTCACGATGGTGTAGGCGTCCAGTATCCTTGAACCGGCAGGTATGGGTATATCCTGGGTAACGCTGACTGCGCATCCATCAGCCCCTCTTCCATTAACATTATCGATTACAAATGGAAGTCCATCAGAGTATATATGGTTCTGCCTCACCATGCTACTCCAGGCTATCACCCTCCTCGTATTGAGGTTCGTGACAGTACCCTTGTTGAGGTCATATATACGGCCATAACCCATGGTCCCGTTCAGGTCGAGCCTTGTCTGGCTGGGCACGGCCAGTCCAGCAGCATCATTGAACTGGTAGGTTCTGGTGATGATACCCTTGGGCACCTTTATGGTGGTGGTGTAGTTTGCTATTATTGAAAACCATGGCAAATCGTAATCCCGGGTTCCCTTTGTGGTCATGTTGGTGAACCGTACATAGAAGTTGTTGGCGCCCCCTGTGAGGGAGGTGATGTTGCCCTGGTAGTTGTACATTCGCTCCCTTGTTGTGCCAGGTCTCATTCGCTCCCTTGTTGTGCCAGGTCTCAGGTTGAGGAATGTGAAGCTGTCATTCCCTACAATGTGGGGTACGTTGTTTATTACAACGTTCGCGCCGTAGGATGACCTGTTCACTCTGTTGCATGATCCCATCAGGAATTTTCCCCAGTGGATATTTGTTGATGGGACAGAGAAGCTGATGTTCCTGGGGCTTGTCTTGTAGCCCCAGTAGGGTCTTGAATAAGTTAGGTTCCAGAAGTTGGTTAACCAGTTGTGGAAGTTCCAGACCGTCGTGGTTGAGTTTATCTCTTGGTCCTCAAGGGTCACCTCCTCCTGCTTGTACCATGCACGTCCGAGCCAGCCCTCCTCAGGCCCCGAGATTACAATGGCCCTTGATGCTGTGTCCCTTGCGACAAGTATTCCGCTATCATTCCTTATGGCAGGGTAGGTGCCTATCTGGAATTCATACCCGACCCCTGGTGGGAGGATGGAGTTAAGATCCTGTTTTATGAGGTTCTCTGCACCTGCAGTATTGTTTCTTGAGTACATTGCGGCTGCAGAGTAGAGTGTCCCGTCCTCCCTCATGATGTCAAGGGCATCCGCCGCCATGGTCTCGAGGTGCTGGTGATCAGAGCCCATGTATGATGGGAGTGCAAAGTAGGTTGCAATTGAAGCTGTCAGGATGAATACCACTATAAGTGCAAGTACAGCATCTGTTGTGAATATTAATCCACCCTCATCGCTGCTAAGATCACGGATCATGATAAATCACCTTATCCACAGGTAAAGTATGAATTTAGCCGGTCTGAGTCTAACATTATCCAGAGTTATCTGCCCCGGAGGTGTGCCCTTTGGAGCTGCAAGTATGTAAACATCCATGGAGGCGCCGGGGTTACTCTGGGTCCTCACGCTGAGTATGTTATCCCTGAAGATGGTGTCATTGTAGAGGTAGATTTCATTTATCTGCCGCTTTATCTCGGTTACATGCTGATTTATATCGTTTGGTGGCACCACACGGTGGTTGTTGTTAACATCAACAAAGGCAGAATTATATCCCCTGTTAATCACGAGGACCCAGTAGTCATAGATTCGTAGGTAAGCCTCATTGGTCGGGAAATTGGTGGTGTAGGTTCTTGGCTGTCCCGCGTCCCTTATAAGGCCCTCTATTGAACCCACACGCTCCACCTTACTTGTGAGGACATAGCGTTCAACCCTCACGATGTCACTTGCGCTTGTGTTCAGCGTGCCGAGGGTCCTGATTGTAAGTCCCTCTGCTGTTGTTATGTTGATGTAATAGCCGTACCTGGGCCCTATAAGTTCACCCATATTCGTGGTATTTATACCCGCCACCTTTGAGGGTGAGAGGTAGTTCTTCTGTGGAAGACCTTTAACTGGGTCATGCCTTGCAAGGCCGACTGTCTGCGGGTTCCCTCTCTTTTCCCAGTCGAATGGTACCCCTGAAGTCTCAACAAGGGCGTCTGCAACATCTGAGGCGTGGCGATCCAGTGAGCTCTGGTATATGGTACTCTGGGTGAGGTACATTATGTTGTCCATATCCGCAGCCAGCATACCGAGGAGGATCGTCAGTGGTATGAGTGCAAGTAGAATGTCAAGTGAAAATGCAAATCCCCGTCTATCAGACAGCATATCCATATAATTTATCCCCTTCTCCTTATCTGTGTTCATTTATGAGATGAAACATTATATATATCTGTTGATCTATAATATTTTCTGGAGATGATCTGTTATGGATTTAAGGGGCCAGGTATCTGCAGAGTTCCTGCTTATCGCTTCATTCATACTCATAATAGTACTTGTTTTCTCCTCAATAGCAGGTCCCCAGTCACAGGAAAACAGTATTGCTGCCTCTGCAAAGGAGGGGGCTTCAAGTGCTGTTGCGGAGATCACTTACTCCAACGTGTCCATGAAGCCTGTGAAGGTTATGGGTGTGAGGATCACAGGGGACAGGAATAAGACGGTGACCATAAACCTTGACAGTCCTCTGCCCCAGAATTACAGGGCCACGGTCATTAACCGGACGGTTGAATACATCCTCAACCTTGGAGGATGTGTGAGGGTTAATGACACGACGGTTAAACTTGGAGATAAAACCTACACAGTAACCCTCAGCCCATAAAAAACTAAAAACCTATTCCTGAAACCGTACCTCTAACCCTCAGCATATAAAAAATAGAAGCTTATTCTTCAACACCTATGATCCTTATGGGCCTGTTACCCCTCATACTCATGATCGAGCCATCAACCGCAAGCTTCACGGTATCATGGACCCTAACATCGAAGCCATTGTTCTCAACTATGTAGACATCGGGCTTCACATTGCTCCTTATATCATAGTCAACCCTGACATAGGATGTGTTCTCACCTGCATCAATAACCTCACCGAAGGTGTAATCACGCACATACCTTATTCTGAATATGAGGAACACCGCTGCAGCTGCAAGCACAGCGAATATGAATATCGTGAGGGAGGGGAAGAACAGGAAGGGAAACGCCATTGTCAGGAATGGGTTTCCTGATACTATGATGATAACAAGGCCAACAGCCATGTACATGAAGAAGAAGTCCCTGTAGGCCTCAAAGTCAGCCGGGTACATGACCCTTATCTGCCTGTAGAGGATGTATACAACAAGGGCAACAAGTATGAGTGCCACCGGCACGAATATGATGATGGATATGAAGTTGAAGACGTATACGATGGATGCTATGATGAAGAGTGAAGCCGCAATCTGAAGTTTAAGGACAGCGTTCTCCTTTTCAGAGGGGTCAAAGCCCTGGGACTTTATGATTATGGGCGCATCATCCCTGGGGATATCGATGTTATGGTTACGGGCCTCTTCAAGGATCTCCTGGATCTCCTCATCCTGCCCGGTATTTATCTCCCTGGCAAGGCCCCTTGTCCTCTCATGGACCCTCTCCATGATACCATTCATATCAACCCCTGATACGCCCTCCCTTATGATGGAGGGCAGCTGCCTTATCACTCCCGGGAGTTCGATTATCCAGAATATGACCGTTCCTATAATATTGAAAAGTGTTATCACTGCCTTACCCAGCCTTGAAAAAAAACCCATCATGATCTCTCCCTATTTCCTTGTAATGTTGATTACAGATACCGTGCTTGAGTTAAGAGGCCAGTAAACCACAGCCGTGTACCATCCCCTGGTGAGCTGGGTTGCACTGGCTGTTATATTGTACTGTGTGCTGGCTGTTATATTTGACCTCGTTCCGTTGGTGTAGGTTACCGTGAATATTACACGGCTGTTACCTGCAAGCAGTGTGCCGTCTACCGGTATGTAGAAACTCACGGTCCTCTTGGCACCTGGTCCATTGGAGTAGACTATATCCGCGGCATCGGCAAGGGTCTGGACGGCTATCTTTGCATCAGAGGCCCTTGAAACATCCGTACTCGCCTCTATGGAGCTGCCTATGAGGGGTATCGTCACGCCTCCAAGTACAAGTATGACGACAAGTATCAGCAGGAGGTATTCAAGGGAAACCTGTCCCCCATTATCCATCAAGATCACCTGTACATATCTCCAATAGATTCTATGTTCAGCACAACATATAAGATTTGGCTAGAATATCACATCAAGGACCCTTGAGAGTAGCATTGCAAGGTCCCCCACCAGGAGTGAGATCATGAGTCCGATGAATATTGCAGGGGCAAATGGCATACCCCTCCTTACACAGAACTCATCCCTTATCTTACCCTCAGATACCAGCCCCCTGAGGGTCTCAATCTCCTCCTCCCGGAGACCCGCAGCCATTGCAGATACCACAGGTTCACCACGGTATGTAAGAGAGGATACATCACCTGTCCTTGCGGCTGTCCTGAACCTGTCAAGGAAGGATGCGTCATCAAAGTAGTAGTCATCCCCCCTCCTGTAGAGTGAGTGTGCGAGTATCATGCCCTCACGGAGTTCACTCACCTTCACCGTGTCCTGGAGGGCCTCCCTTGCAACAGATGTCAGGAGCTTCCTGATGAGCTGGATGATGGTGATGGACACCCAGAGTATAACAACACCGCTCACCGTAAGCTCAAAGTTCCTGTAGAGGGAGTACACGAGGACAGCTGAGACAACAATGGCCTTTAAGCGTGGCGGAAGCTTTGATATGGCCATTGTGAGGAGGTAGATCACCAAGAGTGTCAGTATTATGATCTGGAATGGCAGGAAATCTATTACAATGAATGAGAGTGTTACTGCAGATGTTATGACCAGGGACAGTAGCATGTTGGCCCGGTACTGCTTCAGCGGCTCCATGAATTCATCCATCAGTTCCCTGCGGGATGTGTAGATTATGAAGAACACGAATATGAGTAGGAAGGGTAGGAGGGAGAGTATGCTGTTTATGATAACCGTGAGAGGAAAAGGGTAGAGGGCTGTTACAGGGAAGTTTATTCCCATGAACTTGTAGTCTATGATGTGTGGCTGGAAGGGGAGGAGAGCTGTTACCGCCGTGAAGAGCTTGACATCACCACCGGCCCATGCCCCCATCCTCCAGAGGATGTAGCCCAGTGCAAATATTCCTGCAGTGAAGATTGCCGTGTAAATGAATAACCATGGATCCTCAAGTAGATAGGCCTTCAAAGCATTTATACCAAGACCCGCCCCTATAACAGGAAAGGTGATCCTGTTGGGGATAATACCCTTCTTCAGGTCACTGTAGGATGCGTAAAGACAGACCAGAACTGCTATTAAAACCGTTAAGATATCTATAATCATGATAATCACTCCATATGCTTATATACTAGGAATACTCTCGGGCTGTCCATATTTATAATTTTATGATAAAAGTAGGATGTAAACATACATGGCAGATGATAAAGTTGACCAGAGGATCCCTGATAGTAATATTCATCCTCCTTACTACCGGCTTTGCGGTAAGGGCAGGTACCGATAACAGCAGCCTGCATAGTGAAAGGCACCATGAACCCCTCATGTATGATATGGACTCATACTATAACCTCAGGCTCGCCATGAACCTCCTGGATCATGGCGAACTCTCTGATGGTGATGGATGGGACCGGCACTCATACTATCCTCCAGGGGTCCCCCTTGACTATCCACCCCTCCTCGCCTTCATCACCATCATCCTTCATCTACTAACATCCCGGTTTTTAAGCCTGAGTGAACTGGCCTTCTGGCTCCCTGCGGTGGTCTCCCCCCTTGCAGGGGTTGCGGTGTTCCTCTTTGCAGGGAGCCTTGACTGTGATGATCTCTCATCCGGCCTTGCAGGGCTCCTTGCAGTCACAGCACCCTTCTATTTCATGAGGACCGTCCCTGGATTTTATGATACCGACATATTCAATGTCCTCTTCCCTCTCATGGTGGTCCACTCACTCTACCTTTCAGTGCGGAGGGATGACTGGAGGTGGAGTACCGTCTCTGCCATGCTCATCACCCTCTACTCGACTGCATGGAACGGCTGGCAGATACTCTATTACGTGCTCCTGGTTTCCTGCGGGATATTCATACTCAGGTACAGGGACAGGAACATCCTCCTCTTCCTCTTAATTACCACGGCCCTCATTGAACTCACGGATCCCGGGAGGATACCTTCACTCATACGGGGGATCCCCCTTATGGCCTCCGGTGCTGCAGGGCAGCTGTTTCCTGAAATCCTGAATACAGGGTCATCCACAATGACAGGTGCATTTCCCAGTCCCTATGCGAACATAACAGAGCTTCAGCCTCCAGGATTTGCTGAAATCATAACAGGTACAGGTCCTGGCCTTCTGATTGCGGGGATAATGGGTTTAGAGCCCCTGAGGAGGCTCAGGGGTGATGATGGGTTCCTGTTCATGACTGTGATGATCTGGCTTGTTGCGGGTCTGGTGTGCCTCAGCGGGGGTTTGCGTTTCATTGAAGTCCTCATAGCCCCCCTCTCTGTAACATCCGCCCTTTTCTTCAGTGAAATAAGAACCCGCCTCGCCCGCAGGAAAAACATGGACCCACCCTTCAGGAGTCTTCTTTCAGCCTCAATCATAGTCATGCTTGTCCTACCCTCACCCCTAATCGCCCTTGACAGTTACGGCAGCCTCCACCCCAGGGTTGATGACTGTATGATGGATGCTGCAGTTTACATCAGGGAGAACACAGCGGAGGATACAGTTGTGGTCTGTAACTGGGTCCATGGACACTTCTTCGCATGGATGGCTGATCGGCCCGTTAACTTCGATGGAAGGCTCGGCTATATTGAAACGTTGCCAGTGCGGAACCATGGTTATCCCCTTGATCCCAGGGTCCCAGGTGTATGGAGGGAATACTGGCAGGACAGGGCACTTGCAACATCGGACCCTGTCCTTGCAGATGGCATCCTCAGCATGCTGGCATCATCTGGTGATGAATGCTACCTTGAAGTATATGATGCCACAGGAGACCCCGCAGGGTCTGTCAGGATAATTGAAGAGCTCATCAGAATGGATGAAGACCAGCGAATGACCTACCTTGAGTCCCTGGGGATCAGTGCTTCGGCAGCGGATTCCATTGCAGCTTTAATGGAGAGGAGATCCGGGTATGTCCTTGTAACCTCTGACAGCCTCATCGATAAGGGTTACTGGATACTCTACTATGGAAGCTGGAACTTCACGGGGCCCACGGTGAAGCCATTCTACTCCGAAGGTGAGATCATCTCCAGAAACCCCCTTATAAGCAGTGATGGTGTCACCTTTAACGGCACCGTCCTCTTTAAGGGGATGAAACCCTGCAGGGTCTTCACCGTCAAGGAAGGATGGGTTGATGTGGTTACCGTTGACCCCTCATCGGGCTTCAATGTATATATCCTGAAGGACAGGAACCGGACCGTTACTGTTCCTGTTAAATATGAGGACTCTCTCTTCGTCAGACTCGTCCTCATGGGTGATGGTGCCGGTAGGTTCAGGGCTGTTATGAGGAGCGGTGACGTGACCCTCTGGGAACCCATAGAATAAATAGAACTGTAAACTGCAGGAAAGTATGATAAAGGGCACTAACCCTTAAAAATAAATGTCCCTCTATCTACATTAAATTACTTTTTATTCTCCATGGCTGCCCTGAGGAATGAAACGAATAGTGGATGTGCCCTGTTTGGTCTTGACTTGAATTCGGGGTGGAACTGGCATCCCAGGAACCATGGGTGGTCTTTGAGTTCAATTATCTCCACGAGGAAGTCATCAGGTGATGTGCCTGAGATTACAAGTCCTTTCTCTTCAAGTTCATCCCTGAATTCGTTGTTGAGTTCAAATCTGTGTCTGTGTCTTTCACTTACAAGTTCGGTGCCGTATGCCTCACTGGCAAGGGTGCCGTCCCTGATCCTGCATTTGTAGGAGCCTAGTCTCATTGTACCCCCCATGTTCTTGATCCTCTTCTGCTCCTCCATCATGTCAATAACCGGGTAGTGTGTGTCTGCATCGAACTCTGTACTGTTGGCACCCTCCATGCCATGTAGCCTTGCGAATTCTATGACCATGCACTGCATTCCGAGGCAGATGCCGAATATCGGCACTTCCCTTTCAATTGCAAATCTGACAGCGTCAAGCTTGCCGCTTATACCCCTCTCACCGAAGCCCCCCGGGATGAGGATGGAGTCAAGGCCGGCGAGTTCATCCTCACTGACGGCGTCATCGGCACTTATCCATTCTATATGGACCTTTACGCCCAGCTGGGCTGCGGCGTGCTTGAGGGCCTCCCTTATACTGATGTATGAGTCCTCAAGTTCAACGTATTTCCCGACTATGCCCACACTGACCTCTGGCTTCTCTATCTTCAGTGACTCAACGATCCTTGCCCAGCCCTCAAGGTCGGGTTCCCCCTCAACATCCAGTTCTATCCTCCTCACAATGTAGTCACCCACATTCTCCCTGTCAAGGACCAGGGGGACCTCATAGATTGATGATGCATCGGGTGCGTTTATAACGGCCTCCTCCTCAACGTCACAGAAGTGGGCTATTTTTCGTTTGAGGGATGAGTCTATGGGCATCTCGCTCCTGCAGATGATCATGTCAGGGTTTATACCCGTGCTCCTGAGTTCCTTTGTGCTGTGCTGTGTTGGTTTGGTCTTGAATTCACCCGCGGCCCGGAGGTAGGGTACATAGGTTACATGGACGAACATAACGTTCTCATGGCCCTCCTCGTTCCTGAGCTGCCTCAGGGCTTCTAGGAAGGGCTGGCCCTCAATGTCACCCACCGTGCCCCCCACCTCAACCAGGACCACGTCCGCACCGCTCCTCTCGGCGATCTTCCTTATCATGGCCTTGATCTCATCCGTTATGTGGGGTATTATCTGGACGCATGAGCCCAGGTAGTCGCCGGATCTCTCCTTTTTGATGACCGAGAGGTAGACCTTCCCTGTGGTTATGTTGGCATCCCCTGGGAGGTCTGAGTCAAGGAACCTTTCATAGTGTCCCAGGTCGAGGTCGGTCTCCATACCGTCATCGGTTACAAAGACCTCACCGTGCTGGTAGGGGTTCAGTGTCCCCGAGTCAAAGTTGAGGTAGGGATCTATCTTTATTGCGGTCACCGATAATCCATAGGACCTGAGTATCCTTCCTATTGAAGCCGCTGTGATTCCCTTTCCAATTGAACTTACAACTCCTCCTGTTACTATAATGTATTTAGCCAGATGAACCAACTCCTCCGATGATAATTAATGGATAGATTATGTCTCTCATTCTATTAAAAAATTGCAATAGGGACTCCCTGCGGGTCCATCACCTTTGATTGAACTTACCCTCAGGGGTTCATGAGGATGTCTATGAGCCTGTGGCCCTCCATGAGACCCAGGGACCCCTTAGATGCTTCTTTTTCATCGTATGATGTGACATGATCCCCCTTCACTCCCTCGCCATGGATGAGGTAGGGTACAGGGTCATGTACATGTGTCCTTACCTCCACAGGGGTGGGGTGGTCCGGGAGCACGGCTATCCTGTGTTCATACTCGGTTATCCTGTCAAGGACCGGCCCCAGCACCAGTCTGTCAATGTTCTCTATGGCCCTTATCTTCTCCTCAAGGTCCCCTGCATGGCCTGCCTCGTCGGGTGCCTCAACGTGGATGTAGAGGAAGTCGTATTCCTCAAGGGCATCTGCAGCGTACCTTCCCTTGGCCCGGTAGTCTGTATCGATGTAACCTGTGGCACCGGGCACCTCAATGTTATCCAGTCCCGCGTATATGCCAAGGCCCTTTATGAGGTCAACAGCCGTGATGGTGGCCCCCCTTAACCCGTACCTCTCCGTTAATGGCTCCATTGAGGGCCTTGGTCCCTGGCCCCAGAGCCAGATCATGGTGGCCCTCCTCTTACCCTCTGATTTCCGTTTAAGGTTCACCTCATGGGATTCCAGGATCTTTCTTGATGATGTCATGAGTTCCCTTATGTGGAGGGCCTCCTCTGATCCTTGAGGGAGGTGTTCATCAACGGCCTCCCCGACGATGTCATGGGGTGGATAGGTCCTTACATCCCTGTACCCCCTTCCGGGTATTACGAAGAGGTTCCTGTAGCTTACACCGGGGTAGAACCTTCCAGGGGTTTCAAGGTGCTGGTTGAGGGCCTCGATGAGCCTTGTGGCGTCTGATGTTTCTATGTGGCCTGCATTGAAGTCATTTATAACCCCATCAGCGTTTATGAGGTTGCAGCGGAATGCCACGTCCTCATCAGAGAGCTCAACACCTATACTTGCAGCTTCAAGGGGCCCCCTCCCTGTGTAGTATCTTTCAGGGTCGTATCCCATTATGCTCAGGTTCGCAACGTCTGAACCTGCCTCCATACCATCAGGGACCGTTTTAAGGAGTCCGCAGGACCCTCCTGCTGCAAGTGAGTCCATGTTCGGTTTATCAGCCACCTGGAGTGGTGTTCTGCCGTCAAGTTCATCCAGCGGGTAATCTGCCATTCCATCTCCAACGAGAATAACATGCTTCATCGGTATCACTGCCATTACAGAAAACGAATAATATACTATGGGCCCTTTCAGAGCCCCCTGTTTCTCCATATGCTCACAGCGTCTGTCAGCATTGCAGAGGCCGTCTCAAGGGATCCTGCCCCCCTGCCAACCGCGGTGACCTCACCTGCAAGGTCTGTCCTGAGGGTTGCCATGTTGAGTGTCCCGTCAACCGCGTAGGGTGAACCCGTCCTCACGAGCCTGGGTCCCACCTCCAGTTTCTCACCTGATACCTCTGCAATGAGCTTTATCATGTAGCCGTCCTGGGCTGCCAGTTCAATCGCCTCTGGTGTTATGCCTGTTATCCCCTCAACCCTGACATCCCTGAGGGTGCATGGCCTTCCAAGTATTGCGTTGGCAAGTATAACAGCTTTACAGGCAGCATCAGTGCCTTCAACGTCCTGAGCAGGGTTTGTCTCTGCTATTCCAAGCTCCTGGGCCTCGAGGAGGGCCTGTTCATAGGATGAACCCTCTGACGCCATCCTTGAGAGGATGAAGTTGGTTGTGCCGTTAAGTATGCCTATTATGGACTCAACGGTGCATGATGAGAGGGTGTCCCTTGCAAGGTTTATGATGGGCATCGCACCCCCTACAGAGGCCTCGAATCTGAGTTCAACACCCTTCTCGGCGGCCGCCTCCATCAGTTCAGAGTAGAAGAGGGCCAGGTGCCCCTTGTTTGATGTTATAACATGCTTCTCCTCATTCATGGCCTCTAATAGGAGGGATCTTCCTGGTTCACCATCGGTTATGCTGGTGGGTGTTGCCTCAACAAGGCAGTCGTATTCTGCCTCATGGAGGAGTTCAAGGCCCGTCATGCCCTCAACCGCCGATGGGTGGTCCGCTATTCTGCCGGTGGCCTTCTTCTGTTCAAGGATTTCCCCTGCATCAAGGCCCCCCGGACTGTAGAGGGCGCCTGATGAGTCCGCTACACCCGTGAATCTGATTTCAAGGCCGTACTTCTCCATGAGGTGCTTTCTTTTAAGCTGGACGGCGCGGAGGAAACCCTGACCGACTGCTCCAACCCCCACTAGACACACATCCATATTATCACACCTCACCTATAACCAGGAGTTTCCTCTCCCTGGCTATGCCCTGTATCCTTTCAAGTACCGTGTCCCTTGACCCGTGGTCTGCCTCAACGGTTATCCTTGCAGCTGATCCACCCTTCTCTGATATCTTCAGTGATAGGTCGGATACCGTGGCGCCTTCCAGGCTGTTTATGGAGTTAACTGTCTCCTGAAGGTCGCCCTCACCCAGGTCGCCTATGAGGATGGTTGTGAACTTCTCCTTGAGGGGGACTCCATCCATCTCTATTATATTCACGCCCCTCTCCCTGAGTTTGCTGACTGCAAGGTCAAGGGTCTCCTTATCACCCTCCACCGTGAGCTGCACAGGGACCACCGGACCGTATTCACGGTCCCTCTCATGTATAACCGTGACTATATTCGCACCTGAACTTCCCAGGGGCTCCAGGACCGATACGAGCTGCCCTGGAACGTCCCGAAGTTCAATTACAAGGTTCAAACGCATCAGAAACACCTACTGGGTCCATTCACCCCTCTCAACCACTATGTTACCGTCCTCATCAACAGGGGCGTTTCTGAGGATCTTCTCGGGGTTGAATTTTTCAACCCTGTCCTCCTTTGTCCTGTTAAGGTTATCCACGATGTAGTATGTCTCTTCAAGTTCAGGCACGCCTTCAAGGGCCTTTGAAAATTCTTCAAGTATCTTCTCAGCCTCTTTCTCTATCTTCATTGCCAACGCCTCTAAAACTCCATGATAGGTTATCTCCTGATAAACATCAGATATCCCATAAAGGTTATCATGACTGGATCATTATGAACCTTATATCTGCAACAAGAAATATAAAATATGGGGTTATGCTCAGGTCATCCTGTGGTGGGGAGAGCGATATGGAAGATGGGTCTTCCAGCATCAGAATGACCATCTTCCATAAAAAATGACTCTAAATCGTAGAAAAAGAATATTCCCTGCACCCCTACCGGTTGCTTTCGCGAGTCCCCATGAGTTTCTCCATGAAGGATTCATGGTCGAATTCCGGCAGGACCTTCCTCCTGAGTATCCTGTCTATCCCTGAACCATACTGGGCCGCCTTCTTAGGCCTCATGGCTATGTACTCAGGAACCCCCAGTTCAAGGGCCGCTTCCCTGAGTATCCTCTTTCTCAGCTCATCCCCAGGGCCCAGTATCCTGTAAATGATGGGTATGCTCACCGCAAGTCCTATAACCTCCAGGTCAAGGAAGGGCACCCTGAGCTCCATGGAGTTTGCCATTGCAGCCGCATCATCCCTCTCAAGGTTCACATGGTATATGTTTTCAAGGTCATGGATGAGGGCCTCCTCCAGTTTCCCCTCCTCAAGGAGGCGCCTGTAGCGGTGGTAACCTGCAAAGAGTTCATCTGCCCCCTGACCAGAGAACATGACCCTGTAGCCCTCAGAGGACGCCCTCCCTGATGCAATGTAGAGGGGCATGGCAACCCCTATCTTCATGACACTGTACTCCTCGATGGCTGTAAGGACACCCGGGAGGGCCTCCCTGATCGTCTCCTCGTCTACTTCAATTATCTCAAGGTCCAGCTTGAGGTCATCTGCAGCCCTTGAGGCGAATTCAAGGTCCCCTGCCCCCCTGGTGCCCACCGCGTAGAGCCTGATGTCCAGGTGTTCCTTGAGGAGGACGGCGAGCATTGTGCTGTCAACGCCCCCGGAGAATACCATGGCTGCCCTGTCAAGTCCCCGGGTCCTCTTCTCAACCGCGGATCTTAGCCTTGCTATGAGTTCATCCCTGAGCTCATCATATCCTGCCCTGAGGGGTTCTGGTTCAGGTAACCCCCTAAGCCTGACTTCCCTGCCATTTATGAGTGCGTGCCCTGGTTTAAGTGTCCCCACATCCCCCAGGCCTATCCTCCAGAGGGCCTTCTTCTCGGAGGCAAAGGCCTCTCCTGAATGGTGGAGTGGCTTAACACCCACAGGGTCGCGTACCAGTGCAAGGTTTTCACCGTCATAGTAGGCGAAGGCGTAGTCCCCGTCTATGGTGTTAACCGTGGATCTGAGGACCTCCTCCATGTCGCCCTCCTGTTCCTCGATGAGTTTCAGGAGCACCTCTGCATCGGATCCTTCACCATGGAGTTCCCTGTGGTTGTAGATTTCCCCGTTGAAGACCAGGACCCCCCTTCCAGTTACCGGCTGGGGTCCGCCGATTATTGAGAGGAGGTTGTGGCCCAGGGCAACGTCCCCTGTGACCGGCGCTTCCAACACCTCCTCCCCTGCAGGGGTGGTTATCCTTACCCTGCCGTCATGGTAGATGCCTGATGCGTCGGGTCCCCTGTGTTTCTGGGCTGCCAGCATCTTCTCCACGAGTTTCTCTGCTCCGGGGCCCCTGTAACCTGCGATTCCGCACATTCTCTTCACTGCTGAGTTTAAGCTACCTTTTCACCGGCTTCGGGTCCTGGTTTCACTGAGTATATCTCCTCCACCTTCATGAGGATGGCTGATTTTGGTTCCAGTTCTGTCATTACGTTCTGGGCCCATTCAACAACCATGTCGAAGTATTTCCCTGATTTGAATATTTCAACGGTTCCCTTGAACTGGTAGGGGCATTCCCTGGCATTTTGGGGTATCAGTGCTATTCTGGGGTTTTCATGGAGGTTCCTGATGGTCTTCTTCATGTAGTTATCTGCGATGAGGATTGTCCTGTCATCGAGGGGCCTTGCGAATCCTATTGGCACAACGTTGGGTGTGCCCTCCTCATCTGCAGTTGCAACAAAAACAAGTTCTTTTTCCACTGCATCCATCATCTCCTGAGTCATCATGGTATTCACCGTTTATGGGTATCTTGAAATGGATAGATAAACCTTAACCCCATGTTAATCGACCATTTTATGTAATCAGAAGTTCCTGTAATTGGAGGGTTTAAATCAATTAAAAATGCCAATTAAATGTTGTGATGGATTTGAATGTATTTATAAGGCATTATAGGGCCTTAAAATTACTTTAAATCCGCTGGTGTGGTTCATGCCAGTTTATCGGTGTTTTGATTCCTTCTTATGCCCTGCAGAATTGATCCCTATCCTCGAAATAGGATCTAGAGAAGCTTATATAATCTTTAATGACATGGATAGAGCCTTTATGGTTAAAATAAAATCTGATAAAGCCCCTATATTGAAAAATGACATGGAACATGGATATCCTTTATCCATCAGAATGAAAAGCTCTAATAGTGCTTATTTTGATTTAAAAAGCTCAAATATTGTTTTTTTCGGTTAAATAAATCGTAATATTTATATATTGGTTCGAATTCAAGTTTTAGTGTCACAGTGATACTGTCACTGTGGATTGGAGGCGGTAAAATTTCGGTAGATATGAGAAGATCCGTATGCATGCTCCTTGCATGCATACTTCTCATAAATTTGAGTTCAGCAGGCTATGCAGTAAATTCAGATGAAAACACAGCACCCGTGGCAGATGAAGATGAGTTGGCGGCGGAAGACTCTGCAGGATTTCAGAGCACGATAAACCAGACCGATACACTCCTGAGTGAAGAATCGAGTTCAGGAACCGTATCAGAGAGTCTGATGGAGAGTAGAGAAGGTAATTCAGGACCCACATCAGAGGACACTGCAAAGACTGAGAACGGTGATTTAGCACCCTGTGAAGTTAAATGTGAGACCGATTGTTCTATAAATGATTCTGAGGACAGTGAAGAGTACGGTGACAATTCAGGTACCCTCTATGAGGCTGCCGGTGGCACGGTTATAACCCAGGAGGCTGTCCTTTTAGCTGCAGCTTCACTAAAAACGTACATCGAATCCAGTGGAAAGTTGCCATCAACGGTGACCGTTGGAGGACAGGTCCTGACCGTGGACCAGTTCATGGACCTCATGCTCAAAACACTCCTGAGGATCTCAGGGACAGCAACAGCACTCACGGTAAGAACAGTTCAGACAGCACCCAACCCATCAGGAACAGCAACAGGAACACTCCAGAAAACAGCATACCTCAACCTGGCAAAGAACGTGCTAAACTTCATCAACACCAACAACAGAGCACCCAACTACATCACAGCAGGAATAGGAAAAATATCCTACCAGAGCTTCATACACGCAATATCAAAGATCCTCACCTTCCACCAGACCAACAAAAGACTCCCAAACTACGTAACAGTACAGAGAATCACATCGGCGATAACACCTGCTCCGGTTAGCGGTTCAGTAACCCAGGAGGCTGTCCTTTTAGCTGCAGCTTCACTAAAAACGTACATCGAATCCAGTGGAAAGTTGCCATCAACGGTGACCGTTGGAGGACAGGTCCTGACCGTGGACCAGTTCATGGACCTCATGCTCAAAACACTCCTGAGGATCTCAGGGACAGCAACAGCACTCACGGTAAGAACAGTTCAGACAGCACCCAACCCATCAGGAACAGCAACAGGAACACTCCAGAAAACAGCATACCTCAACCTGGCAAAGAACGTGCTAAACTTCATCAACACCAACAACAGAGCACCCAACTACATCACAGCAGGAATAGGAAAAATATCCTACCAGAGCTTCATACACGCAATATCAAAGATCCTCACCTTCCACCAGACCAACAAAAGACTCCCAAACTACGTAACAGTACAGAGAATCACATC
>Ga0209537_1000094_pt1 | contig 97791 bp, 85 predicted proteins | sample BioPla4DNA1_FD_187698 | JGI IMG/M metagenome (GOLD analysis project Ga0209537, IMG submission 187698) | Biogas fermentation microbial communities from Germany - Plant 4 DNA1 (SPAdes) (version 2) | ecosystem: Engineered > Bioreactor > Anaerobic > Digestate | place: Bielefeld, North... | reverse complement strand
CTTTGCCCAATATTTTGGCTGTATGTGCAGTATCGTTGTGAAACAATAGAATGTCTCCGCTTGAAACCTTTGATATGCGGGACAGTATGGCATCCTCCGTTATACCGGGTTTCCAGTCCAATGAATCAAGACTCCACTGAATAGTAAAATACCCGTTTTGTCTTGCGATTGAAATAACAGTGTCATTGTAGTCCCCATATGGTGCACGGAACAGGTCGGTTTTAACCCCGGCTGTCTCTTCTATTGTCCGGGTACAGTCCAGTATTTCCTTTTTAACTCTGTCCCTGCTTAATACACTCATTTTAAAATGATTCTCCGAATGGTTTGCCAGATCGTGCCCCTGCTCCGCAATCATTCTTGCTTCTTCGGGATTTCTTCTTGCCCATTCCCCTACAACGAAAAACGTGGCTTTCACATTTTTTTCCTTCAGAATCCTTAGTATCTCAGGAATATCATCAGCTCCCCATGCACAATCAAAAGTTATTGACACGTTCCCGTTACTGTTTTCAACACTGTAGATGGGTATTTCCCTTATGCTGCCTCCGACCTCCGAAATACTTTCCTTAGCCATAACTATCAACGCCATACATAATGCCACTGCCAGAAAAGCCATTACTATTGTTTTTTTTCGAATAACAAACATAATGCTTCTCCAAAGTTTTTTCCCATTGTTTATATATGGCCATCCGGATACGATTATTCTTAACCCTGCAAATATAATGAAACACTGATTCCAATATAAAAACAGGAGCTTTACAGCTCCTGTAAATCATATTTTTCGGGTATAAACTTGTCAGATGCATTTTCCTCAACCATTTGCCGGATGAATTCATCTTCGTCGGGAATATCCTCAACCTGGCCCTTCATAGTATCCAGCCATGACAGTTCTCTTTCCTCCGCTGTTACTTTTCCTTCCGCGGCAGCCTGTTTCAGTTCATCAATCGCTGCAAGAGCCGCTGCTTTCATCCTGTTAAAGCTGCCCGTTTCGTTAACTATTTCCTTTGAGATTTTCAGAACAACATCGGGTCTTAAAACATATGCCTGCGGATCAAAGCGGGAATCGGAATCGGTCAGCATATTTCTAAGCAAGATGGCTTCTTCCCTGCCTTTTGATGCAGCTTCATTAAGAAGCCTGCAGTCATAAATCAGCTGCTCCATTGAGACTGTCGGAGCCATGCCGCCCAGCAGCCTTATATTCTGGACCGACTCGTTGCTCCACAGGTCTGCAACAGCCGCAGCTATATTGCCGAGAGGACTTAAGTGTGCACATGCGCTTGACTTGCCTTCCATTGAAATGGGCGTTCCGGTAATCGCCTTTACATATACGCCTTCATAACCACAGTCCTTATGCGGACCAACCGCCCCTTCCTCAACAGCTGCAAGGCTTCTTACGGCAGACATTACTCTTATTACCGCTGAGAATACTTTAGGGATATATCCTCTTTCAGCCAGTACCATTGCAGTATTTGCAAATCCACAGGCTGTATCGCCTGATGCAAAACTTCCTGTTTTCTCTGCAATATCCACTATTGCACTCCATAACCTGGACATATCCCTTACGCCTAAAACCCCCAGGGCAAACAGGGCTTTCTGAATATCGCAAAACATTACTGCATCATCGTGGATGTCCTTGCCGCCAATGGACTCAATGGCCAGAAAATCTGCCCCTTCCTTCGCGCAGCCTTCAAAGGTCTGAAGGATCAATTCCCAGTGTCTTCCCTTCCACATATGTACCGACTCTCTGTCTTCACGGATATCCACCGGTGTCGCCCTCAAAACACTCTTCAGGCCGTATTTCTGCTCATATTCATACATTACATCCCTTACAGTTTTTATAATTTCTATCCCCCATTCCGGGTGGTATGTGGTTGGAGGAAGAAGTTCAACCTCAACTGCAAAGCCCGGTGCATACAGTTCCCTTGCCCTCTGGCACGCGCCTTCGATGATGCTTTTATACTGTTTCAAAACCTCGGGCATGGTCTCCTGGGTTATTGACATCGGCGGAAGTGTGAAGTTTAGTTCGGGAAAAACCTGCCCGCCTCCTATAACGAGGCCGTTTTTACACTTAACCGGATGAATGGACGACCCAAAAATGAAATCGTCAATATTTTTGTAGGCTAATTCATTAAAATTCCTTTTCGGCATACTATCTAACTCCTTTAATTATTAATTTGGAAAAAAGCCGGAAAGCCTTATTACTGAACATATCAGGTCTTAATGACTGTTATATTTTTATTTTACATATATTCAGGAATTTGTTTATGGAAACAGTTATCTTTTTGTGTAAAGATTTATCTATCTGAACATGGTTTTGTTACATGCTGCATTCCGGAATTTCAATGCGTGAAACAACAAGCAGTATAAAAATTTAAAAGCTCCGGGATACCGGAGCTTTTATATCTTTTATCCGCTGATTAAATTCGGCAGAAACGTCGTTATCTGCGGGAACGCAATCAAAACAACAATACAGGCCGCAAGTGCCAGCAGAAACGGCCAGACCCCCCTGAATATCATTTCAAGAGGAACATCCTTTGCAACACCTTTAATAATGAATACATTCATTCCAACAGGCGGTGTAATGACTCCGGCTGCTACAACCATAACAATAACAACACCGAACCAGATTGGGTCATAGCCCAAAACATCAACAACAACGGGATAGAATATCGGCACGGTTAAAAGTATTAGAGCCAATGCGTCGATAAAACAGCCGAGTATCATGTAAATAATCAATATAACCGCCATTATCAGAACGGGCGGCAAATTCAGGTTTGAAGCCCAGTTTGCCATCTGGAAAGGCAGACGGCTGACCGCCATAAACCTGCCGAATACCATGGCACCGGTAACAAGAAGCATAATCATGCCCGATGTTCTTGTAGTATCCCGGAGGGAATTCTTAAATCCTTCCCAGGTTAACTGTCTTCTTAACAAGGTTATTATAAGTATGCTTCCGGCACCTACGGCACCTGCTTCTGTCGGCGTGAAGTAACCGGCAAAAAGACCGCCGAGGGATATCAGGAATGTTAAAAGTATTTCAGGCAGCCCGCTTTTCAGAACCGAACCTTTCTTTACTTCCGCAGTTTGTCCCGAAGCAACAAGGGAAGGATTTCTTTTTACCATTATGTAAATCGTGGCCATATAAAACAGCATTAAAAGAATACCGGGTACTATCCCTGAAATAAAAAGTTTGCCTATGGATTGCTCGGTTGAAACGCCGTAAATAATAAAGATAACGCTCGGTGGTATCAGGACGCCCAAAGCTCCTGCTGCAGCCACGCTTGCCGTGGATAACGAGTCATCATAGCCATACTTTTTCATTTCAGGAAGTGCTATTGCACCCATCGTAGCAGCTGTAGCCGTGTTTGAACCGCATATTGCACCGAAAACGGCACATGCTCCCTGGGTTGCAATGGCAAGTCCGCCCGGAAGCCGGCCCATAAACCTGTTTGCAAGAGAATACAGATTTGTTCCGACTCCTGAATAATAAGCAATAAATCCCATCCATACAAACATCGGAATAACACTTAAAGTATAGGATGAAAAATTTGAAAAAATTTCGGTTGCTACCATTGAAAACGCAGCATCGGGACTGACCAGTATTGCAAACCCTGCAAAACCGACGATTAGCATCGAATATGCTATCGGCACCCTCAAAAGAATCAATGCCAGCAGAACTCCAATCCCGATCAAACCTATAACAGGAGCCGTTTCAGGAGATATCATTTTTTTGCAACCCCCTTTACCACTTTGTTCAACTCAACAAGACTAAGCATGAAAAGACCGGCTGAAACCATAAAAATGAACGGGTAAAAGGGTATATGGGCAGTTGCAGATACCTCGCCGCTTTTTACCACGGTAATTCCGTAAATCAATACCTGTATACTGCTGAAAACAAGGAATATTACAGTTACCGAACTGAAAACGGTATCAATGACTGACTGAGCCAAGGGATTCAGTTTGTCAATAAAAAAATCTACTGCAATATGAGTCTTTTCAACGGCGCATTGTGCAATGGCAAAACCTATGACAACGGCCATTAAGTAGCCCGTATATTCATAAACACCCTTAATGGGATTATTCAGCGCAGCCCTTAAAATGATATTTATAACAACAAGCGCCATGGCTGCAACTATTACCCAGCCAGCGATATCATCCAGCAGGCGGCTTGTTTTTGTAACTATTTTATCGAATTTATTCATTAATTTTCCTCCGGATAAAGTTATGTCATTTTTCTGCCTGGGGCGGTACAAGGATCAATATTCATTATTGTATTTCTCGGCAAGCCTTTTAGCCACGTCTATTGCCTTTCTGCCTGCCTCACCTTTTTCCTCAATATATTTATCCAGCATCGGTTCAACAGCCTTTATCCATCTGGCCATTTCCTCTTCGGACAGCTCAATAATTTCCATTCCTTCTTCTTCAATCGCCCACTTCAGAGCCTCTTCGTTCTGTTTGTCCCAAAGCCCGATTCCTACTTCGTCCTGGAACTTAAGAGTAGTATCAATAATAACCTGTTGAAGGTCCTCGGGTATCGAATTCCATTTTTTCAGGTTCATTGTAACGTAAAACAATGTGTTATACATGAAGGGAGTTCTTGTGACATACCTTGTAACCTCGCCGTGCTTCCATGTTTTTAGAACTTCGAGTGGAGCGAGATTCCCGCTTACAATACCCTTGGACAACGCTTCGTATGCTTCGGACTGCGGCATACCGACAGGAACAGCACCTGCAAGCTGGAGAGTTTCTGCTGTCAACCCTGTAGCCCTAATCTGCATCCCATTAATATCTTCAAGTTTATACACGGGTTTTTTTGAGAACAGATCACCAGGGCCGGTAGCTATAACCATTAACAGTTTTGTATCCTGCACGCATTTCGGATTAAGCTCCTGTATGCCTTCCCATGCAACCTTGCTTGCCACCTTCGAGTTTTTGTACACTATTCCAGGCTGTTCAAAGGCCTCTATTTCAGGAAAACGTCCTGAGTTATAAGAAAAGCAGGAAAGACCGATGTCGCAAATCCCGTCTACCACACCCTTGTAAATATCTGCGGCCTTTAGAAGTGTTTCACCCGGATAACTTGTAATGACAACTCGTCCGTTTGTTGCCTCCCTGATTGCTTTTGCCCATCCCTGGACGAAATCCGTTTCTGCAGGGTGAGTTCCCGGGAAGAAATGAGCAAGTTTAAGTTCGATTGTGCCTTCCTTTTCGGCGGATACAGAGCCCACACACGAAGACTGGATTGTCAGAGCCAGTAACAATGCCAGAATCATCAGGCTCCTGATTAGAATGCTTTTCGACAGATTTCCAAACTTTCCCACGGTTTATACCCCCTGAAAAAAAGTAATAAAAAAACCCCCGTAGGAGGTTCTGGAAACATATGTACTGTACTATATTGCACATCTTTTTATTATGAGTTTACCCATAAAAGCATAGTGCAATTCTACAATACAACCGTATTAGCAATATACTTACTGCTTCCGTACTACCATCCTACACTACCATTATATTTGGAATAAGCAGCGGTGTCAACACATTTAAGTTTTTTACGCCCTGATATCGTACAATACAGGAATGCTTTCTGCGTATTGCATACCGAAGAACTGATTCGGCTCATTTGGATACTGTACCTTTTCTCCATGAATATCAGCAGAACCATGATAAAACTAAAGATATAAAAACTGCTTCTCCATAAAATGCAGCCGCCGTTATCCTGCATTGCACGATATCTTTGCCTTCAGGTTTCATCAGATATCGTGCAATGCATTGCCGGCTCGATATCTTTATTTACCTGGACGCATAAAACTCCTTCATCACAAAGTAAGCAGGCTTTTTATACGACTTGTCTTCGGACAAAAGCCCCTTTCTGTTGTATTCAAGCTGAAGGGCGCTGGTTCTTCGCGGACACCTGAAATCAAACAGTATCCATGGCGATGTTCCGTGTATATAAGGTATCTTTCCAAGTGTTTCTGTCTGCAATTTGAAAATATGGAGCTGGCAGTCTTCGGTTCCAAGGTCATTAACAGTTCCCCTTGCGCCTTTAAGGGCATCTGCTCCGAACTCGGTTATCACAACAGGTTTTTGCGGATTACTGTTGTTAAACACCTGGATCAGTTCGTTGAAATCCGGGGCATACCATCCGTAATACTCGTTAATGCCTATAATGTCGAGGTAGTCAACAAGCCTGTCCTTAATCATCAGTTTGCTGTGATCCACAAGGCATGCAGCCGAAACCGGCCTCGTCGGATCCAGTTCCTTTGCTTTTTGTGCCAGTGAGCTCATAAACTGAAGTCTTTCATCGGTATCAGGGTTTTCATTTCCCACCGACCATATAATTACGCTTGCCCTGTTTCTGTCGCGGGTTATCAGCTCTGTCAACTGGTTTTCAGCATTCCTGTATGTCTCGGGATTCGAAAACTCTATAGCCCAGTAAACCGGGATTTCCTCCCAAAGCATAATACCTATTTTGTCTGCAATTCTTGCAGCCCGTTCAGTATGAGGGTAATGGGCAAGGCGCATAAAATTACAGTTCATTTCCTTTGCGAGTTTGAAATTCTCGATGATCTCTTCGTCGGTTACTGCCTTTCCGTTTATGACACTTTCCTCGTGAGCGCATACACCTTTCAGGAATATCTTTTTGCCATTCAGGTAAATACCTGTTTTATCGGTACGGATTTCCCTGAATCCGATCCTGTCCTGTATTTCATCCGACAGGTAACTGATTTTCACTTCATACAGCCTGGGCTTCTCAGGGCTCCATAACTCGGGCTGGGCATTTATTTCAACATCGGCTTTACCGTTAACGCATTCTATCTCTTTAATCAGGTTCAGTTTCGGTATTTCAAGCCGGGCAGTTCCGTTGTTCTGAGGTCCGTCTATCTCGAGCATAACCCTGATCTTTTTGAAATTGCTGTTTGGAACAAGGCTTATATAAAAATCCTTTATAAATGTTTCAGGAAGCCTTATCAGTTCAACATCCCTGTATATACCGCCGTAGTTAAACCAGTCGGTATTTCTTGCCGGTACGGCTTCTTTTTTCCTTGTATTATCCGCCACAACGACAAGGCGGTTGTTTTCCTCAAGATAATCGGTAATCTCGAAATAAAAAGGAGTGGATCCGCCCCTGTGCATCCCGACATATTTTTTGTTCAGGAATACCTTGGCTTCATAATTAACTGCGCCGAACTTTATAAAAACCCTCTTTTCACCCATGTTTTTATAATGGAATGTCCTTGTGTAAACAGCAGGACCTTCGTAGTAGTAAAAACGTTCGTCCTGCGTGTTCCAGCAGGATGGCACCTTTATTGTATTCCATCTGTCAAAATCGAAATCAACAGGCAGATACATTCTCTTTTCGCTTATATATTTTTCCTCATACCATTTCGATCTGATACAGGTATCATACTGATCGATCTGAAAATTCCAGTACCCGTTAAGGCTTTCCTTTTCCCTCAAAGCATCGTTAATCATGCCTGATGCACAAGCCATTCCAGACAGATACGGTATTTCATAATCTTCGTCATGAATGTTTGCAGTAAAATTTCCGACTTTTTTACTGTCCATAATTATCAACTCCCTGGCCAAAATATAACAAAACTATAGCTCTATTGTATCTGTTATCATCCCGTATTTCAAATATTTTAACATTGCTTAAAAAAAACAAAAACCATCATTCCCCGCCCGCAGAAGAAATGATGGCTTAAAGTTACATGTACGGCCTGTGAACAGGCATTGTATTATTCCTGGTTATACATGCGGTTGTTGTCCCAGGGGCTGTAAATATTCTCTTCAGGACTGATATACCCCAGTTTGTTGTAGTATGGGCTCATGTTATCATGAAGCATATGCCCGGTATTTGGATGAGTGTTGTCAGATTCCGGGTAAAGGTTGTCATAACCATAACCGGCGGGGCTTATGTTCGCACAGGGGTTTTCACCATACCCGCAGTATTGCATGTGTCCCATCCCCATGTTGCCGCTCATGTACACATTGCCTTCAAACATATTCTGACACCAGGGGCATTGGAAACTGATATGATATGCCTCTCTGTACGGGCATTCGGATGCATAATAATGCATACGGCACGGATTGCAAAAATACCCGTTCATTTGCTCACTCCTAAACATTGCATATTTCAGTATTATCTTATGTTAACGCCGGAATAATGTGATTAACTGCCCAGTAATTTTACCTTTCTTTCAATCATCTCATCAATTCTCTGTATATACTGCTCTATATTTCTTACATTAAAGACTCTTTCAATACGGTTACCGGGATATATTATTTTTGACGACGCTCCGGCCCCGAATGCCAGTATTGTCTGGACCTCCTCCATAATAAGCATGTTGTAAATGCCCTCTGTTCCGGGTTTTGCATAACCCACATTTTCAAGATTTGCCAGTATGTTTTTCTGCCTGTAAAGGTAATAGGGACGCATACCGATACTGCGCAGGTAACTTCCCGCAAGTTCCACCATGTTATTAACCGTTTCATCATCCGTCTGCATGAAGCAGTCCTTTTCGTTGATCAGCCTCGAAGCTCTTTTGTACGACATTGTATGAACGGTTACATTTTCAGGGTTCAGTTTGCCAATTTTCAGCAGGGTATCTTCAAATTCCTTTTCGGTCTCTTCGGGAAGCCCGGCTATCAGGTCGCAGTTGATGTTATCAAAACCTTCCTCCCTCGCCATGTTGAAAGATTCAATTACCTGGGAATTGGTATGGTTTCTGCCGATTAGTTTCAGCGTCCTGTCCTGCATGGTCTGGGGGTTTACACTTATGCGCGTGCTGCCTGCATTTTTTATTATCCTCAGTTTTTCAATATTTAAAGTATCAGGCCTTCCTGCCTCAACAGTGTATTCCCGTATATTATCAAGCGGCAGTACCGGAACAATGCGGTTCAACAGGTAATCCAGCCATTTTTCGGGTAAAGCGGTTGGTGTTCCCCCGCCAATGTATACGGTATCAACAGTATAATTTTTCTCCCGTATCCACCGGCAGGCCCATTGAACCTCCTTATACAGCGCTTTCAGGTAATCCGAAACCAAGTGTTCATACCTGTCAATGGCTGCAGAAGGAAAGGAACAGTATATGCATCTGCTTGTGCAAAAGGGTATGCCTATATAAATGCTGACCTTGTTCTCAGCATTCCTGATATACTCTGCTTCATTAAGGGCAACTTCCACGGTCAGACGTGCCTTGCTGTCAGAAAGGCCATAATAGTTTATAAGCTTCCTGTAAGCATCATCAGGGCTCAAACCCTCTTTTAAAAGGGAATGGACTATTTTAGCAGGCCGAATTCCCGTTAAGGATCCCCACGGAAGTTTTCTGCCGGTATAATGGCTTAAACAATTGTATAACAACACCTTTACCGGGGTTCTTGCCTTTTCTGCCCCGGTTTCATTATCAATGCGTGCTGTTTCGGAATACAGGTTCCTGTTTCCCTGCCGCATCCGGATTTTTATGTCCAGTCCGTTATCCCGTATTTCAATATTCAGCGTTATCAGGATATCACAGGAAGATACTTCCGGAATATCATCAACAAAAACAAACCCGTTCCCCGGAAAGAACAGGTTCAGCAATTCCTGCGCACCGTTTTGGAATTCCTCGGATATTTTTATATAAACCATAAACGCTCCGGCTTAAGATTATTAATTTCCATCTGCCCTGCAGAACGGGTTATGTTTTTTCTCATACCCTATTGTCGTCCTGATTCCATGACCCGGATAGACAATTGTATCCTCGGGCAGCACATACAGCTTTTCCCTGATGGATTTTACAATCTCATCTGCTGAACCGCCGGGGAAATCGGTTCTTCCGATCGAGGCGTTGAACAAGGTATCTCCTGTAAACAGAACATCATTGACCAGGATGCAGATACCACCTCTGGTATGGCCCGGCGTATGGATAATTCTGAAAGAAAGCCCCGAACAATTAATTACATCCCCGTCTTTAAGAAGATTATCGGCTGCATTGAAAGTAAAGGAGCCCTGCACAGGAAAATGCGCAAGTCCGTTCATGTAAGGATCGGACAGGCACTCTGAGTCCATTTCATGGATATGCACCTTAACATCGATCAAATCCCTTAACTGGTCAATATAGTATATATGATCAAAATGCCCGTGGGTTAAAATAACATGCTTCAGTTTAATATCCCTGCTGTGGGCAACATCAAGCACCCTTTCGGGCGGGCAGCCGCAATCTATTATAACTCCCTCGCCGTTATCTGCTACAATATAAACATTGGACTGGACCAAACCGTTTGGTATGCACTCTATCAACACTTTTATTCCACCTCAGTCATTCCTTCTTTTTACCGCACTGTCAAGGATAATCGTTACAGGACCTTCATTATGGATTTCAACATGCATTGAAGCCTGGAATACGCCCGTTTCCACTTTTACCGGGTATTTTCCCCTGATATATTCTACAAAATCGAGATAAAGCCTGTTTGCAACATCAGGCGGCGCAGCGTCTGTAAAACTTGGCCTGTTCCCCTTTCTGCAGTCTGCATATAATGTGAACTGTGATACAACAAGTATGTCTCCCTTTACGTCAAGAACCGACAGGTTCATTTTCCCGTTTTCATCTTCAAAAATTCTTAAGTTCACTATTTTATCAGCAAGGTATTCCAGGTCCCTGCGGGTATCGTCTCCTCCAACTCCAAGCAAAACCATCAGGCCCTTGTTTATGCTTCCTGCCGTTTCATTATCCACAACCACTTTTGAACTGCTGACTCTCTGTACTACTGCACGCATAAAATCCTCCGGCGATTATTTATTGTTTCTTGTTATTTCAAAGACATCGGGCACACGCTTGATCCTGTTGATAATTCTTTCAAGCTGCTCCGTGTCTGTTATCTCTACAGTCAGATTCATAAGCGCAACATTGTTCCTGGTTGTTCTTGCATTAATTGCTTTTAGAGGAATCCCTGCATCGCCGATAACGTTTGTTACTTCCATCAGAAGGTGAGTCCTGTCATGTGCTTTAATCGACAGTTCTGCCTGGTACGACGCAGCTTTTCCTTTATACCAGTTCACTTCTATAAGTCTTTCATCATCTTCCATCGTATTCAATATGTTAATACAGTCCTTCCGGTGAACCGACACTCCCCTTCCCCTGGTAACGTACCCTATAATATCATCACCAGGCACCGGATTGCAACATTTCGAAAGCCTTACAAGGCAATTGTCTATACCCTTGACTATCACACCCGATTCAGGAACCGTACGTTCCTTGCGCTTTTTGGCAGGTTCCTTTTTCTTTTCGTCTTCAAGCAGGAGTTGTTTCTGTTCTTCAGGAGGAAGAGTCTTTCTGTACTCCTCCTTCAGCCTTGATATGACTTTTCCGCTTGAAATGGCATCAAGGCCTATTGCTGCATACATATCGTCAATGCTGTTGAAATTGTATTTTCTGAACGCTGCTTCAAAGAATTCCTGCTTTAATATCTGATGAGCGCTAAGGCCGTGTTTTTTAAGCTCCCTTTCAAACAGTTCCTTTCCGCGCTCGATGTTTTCTTCCCTTTTCTCTTTCTTAAACCACTGGTTTATTTTATTCCTTGCCTGGGAGGTTTTGACCTTTTTGAGCCAGTCCCGGCTGGGACCTTTGCTTGCCGATGAAGTAATTATTTCAACAATATCCCCGTTTTTCAGTTCATAATCAAGGTTTTCAAGCCTACCGTTAACCTTCGCGCCTATCATCCTGTTACCGATATCGCTGTGAATGTAATAGGCAAAATCAATAGGCGTCGAGCCAGCCTTAAGACATTTCACATCGCCTTTTGGAGTAAACACGAAAACCTCATCAGTGAAAAGGTCTATTTTCAGGTTTTCCATGAACTCGTCAGGATCGGTGGTTTCTTTCTGCCAGTCCAGCAGCTGCCTTAACCATGCCAGTTTCTCGACAAGAGCATCGTTTTGACGTCCACCCTCTTTATATTTCCAGTGGGCGGCAATTCCCACCTCGGCAATTCTGTGCATTTCCCACGTACGAATCTGGACCTCGAAGGGTATTCCTTCCGGACCTATCAGTGTTGAATGCAGCGATTGGTACATGTTTGGCTTCGGCATTGATATATAATCCTTAAACCTGCCGGGCATCGGCTTATACAGTTCATGTACAAGGCCCAGGACAGCATAACAGTCTTTAACAGAATCCACAATAACGCGGATTGCAAACAGATCGTAAATCTGATCCAGCTCCTTGTGCTGCCTTTTCATCTTCGTGTATATGCTGTACAGATGCTTCGGCCGCCCGTCTATATGGGTTTCTATGCCCAGCTCCCTTGATTTGTCCGAAACGGTTTTAATGATTCCGTCTATATATTCCTCACGTTCTTTGCGCTTTTTCGCTATTTTCTCAACAAGATCATAATACTCTTTTTCATGCAGATACCTGAAACTCAGATCTTCCAGTTCCCACTTCACCTTGTAAATTCCAAGACGGTGCGCCAGCGGCGCGTATATATCCAAGGTTTCACGCGCTATTTCTATCTGTTTCTCCCTTGGCTTGTACTTCAGCGTGCGCATGTTGTGAAGCCTGTCTGCAAGCTTTATAATAATAACCCGTATGTCCTTTGACATGGCCAGGAACATTTTTCTCAGGTTTTCGGCCTGGATTTCCTGTTTGTTTGTATACGGAATTTTGGCAAGTTTTGTAACGCCGTCAACAAGATTTGCGACTTCTTCGCCGAAATTTTTCAGATTTTTCTCATAGGTAAAAGATGTGTCCTCAACTGTGTCGTGGAGCATTCCTGCAACAATGGTGGTGGTATCCATTTCCATTTCAGCAAGAATATATGTCACTTGCAGCGGATGAATAACAAAAGGCTCCCCCGAGCTTCTTAACTGGCCTGCATGCGCTTCTACCGCAGCCTTGTATGCCTTGTCAAGAAGTTCCCAGTTGTATTCCTTCCCTATTGACTTGAGTTTTGCTATAAGCCTTTCATATTCTTCATGCATCAAACCACCATCAACTCTCCGCTGCCTGCTGCAAACCCTGTAAAAAAGAATACAGCTTCGAATTATTAAGTGATCGTTTACCGTCCGGTTCTGTCACATCCACACTGAAGCAGCCATTGTCCCGGAATGAACACCGGATTACTTCAAGCTCGTTCAGTATGCGTATTCCTGACAAAACCTTGAAATAATTCATTCTTAACCTGTTTTGAGCAATTGCATGTGCAAGTTCAAATAACTGGCTCCTGGTAAAAGTACAACTGCCTGTTTTTTGAAAATACCTGTACAATATGCCTAATTCCTGTCTTGAAATCACCATATCGCTGCAGCTGACCTGCTGATTATTAATCCTATTATAAATCCAATCGATGTTATTATCAAGGTATTCAACTTTTTCTGCCGCTTCAAGCAGGATCCTGTTTTTAATTATGCTTTCTTCGGGCATTCTGATATACTTGACTACCAGTTCGGCATTCTTTCTCCCGTTATACTCATTTAAACCCATTTCAAAAATCACATCAATTTTGCTGTTTTTTTCAAGCAGCCTTTCCATATACCCCATCCTGAAAGCAACTGCCTGAACCGGGTTCCGTTCGGTTCCAAGGATAAGCCGTAAATGGCTCTTGTCGGAACCAATCCGCTTTCTGTCCAGAACATTAACATCTTTCATCCTGAACAGCGGTTTGGGATTTCCCTCGCCGAACGGAGCCATTGCAGTTAATGCCCCGGCTGAATTGATATTTATTTCTTCTATTTGAACATCCGCGTCAATTTCAAGTTTTGGCTGCATGTCGGCGCTTTTCAGTATGCGTTCGGCATATTCGTTAATTCTTTCGCTGAACCTGTCTATATTGGATTTTTTGATGGTCAGTCCGCCAGCCTTTTCATGGCCGCCATACCTGACGAGCAAATCCCGGCAGTATTCCATCCCGTCATATATATTAAAGCCGTCAATGCTTCTTGCTGAACATACTGCTTCATCGCCGGAAACCGACATTACAAAGCAGGGTTTATAGTAATGTTCAACCAGCATTGATGCAACAATTCCTATAACCCCCTGGTGCCATTCGTCACCGCTTACTACTATCACTTTCCGGTTTCTGAAGTTCAGGTCGCCATCTATAATCTCCAATGCTTTCCTGAATATTTCGGTCTGGATTTTCTGACGCTTGCTATTGTCATTATGAAGCTGCCTTGCCAGCTCCTCGCTCCTGGACGGATCGGAAGAAGTAAAAAGCGTTACCGCCCTTGTAGCATCACCCATCCTTCCTGCGGCATTCACCCTTGGAGCTATTATAAAGGCCAGCCTCCAAGCATCAACATTTCCGTTTTTTATTTCTGCTGCTTCAAGCAGAGCCTGTATTCCCGGGTTAGGGCATTTTTGGATTTTTCTCAGGCCTGCCTGCACAATAACACGATTTTCACCGGTAAGCTCAACAATGTCAGCAACTGTGCCGAGGCACGCCAGATCAATGTATTTGAAATACTCATCACCAAGATTGAGCCTTTTGCATAAGGCATGTACAAGTTTAAACGCCACCCCTGCTCCGCACAGCTTGCTGAAAGGATATTCGCTGTATGGAAGATGGGGATTTATTAAGGCCAATACGTCCGGAAGGCAGTTACTGTCAGGCTGATGATGGTCTGTAATAATGACATCCATTTTCCGACCCTTTAGTACCAGACCTTCTTTTATCTGTTCAATTCTGTCTGTTGCCGAAATCCCGCAGTCTACGGTAATCATCAAATCAAAGGAGTTTTCGCACAGGAATTCAACAGCGGCCCCGGATATACCATAGCCTTCATCCACCCTGTCAGGAATATAATATGAAACGGTAAGGCCTATGGACTTCAAAAACAGGTACAGAATTGACGTGGCAGTAATCCCGTCCACATCATAATCCCCGTAAACAACAATTCGTTCGTTATGCTCTTTTGCATCCAGTATACGGTCAACAGCCTTTTCCATATCGGGCAGCAGCATCGGATCATGCATATCTTTAACAGATGGTTTAAGAAACCCTATTATATCATCAATATCTGTAAACCCGCGCTTAACAAGGACCTTTGCAAGAACTGCGGGCAGATTCAGTTTTTCTGATATCTCCCTAACCAGTACTGGATCCGGGTTCCCTACTTTCCAAACCGCTTTATTTCCAAGAAAAAAATCTTCCAACATAGCGCCCTTTCCAGCCGATCTTTTTAACTGCAAAGGCGGGAATAACCCGCCTTTGTAATTATCCGAATAATATTAGGTTTTGATTTTGTAAAAAGCCCGAAGGCTTTTTCCTCGGGCTTTAAGTATTCAAAGTTTTTTCGTTAGGATAGCAGCCTTCCTGACCAGACCAATACTTCTTCAACATCACAGGTATTTTCTCTTCCGCTTGATTACATCTGTATATACTACTTTTAATACTGATTCCGGCAGGCTGCTGTATAAATTCACTTTATTACTTTGATTTTCTCTTCCTTGCAGCTTCAGATTTCTTCTTGCGTCTTACGCTTGGTTTAACGTAATGCTCTCTTTTCCTGACTTCTGCAAGTACACCTGCCTTGGCACATTGGCGCTTAAACCTCCTAAGTGCACTGTCCAGGGATTCATTCTCTTTTACTCTGACTTCGGACACATTTTTCCCTCCCCTCTTCTGTATCATACAGTCGTGCCGGGGAATTTATTCCATCGAGCAGGCTTAATTAAAGCTTTCTGCACGAAGCACTCAATTTATTATATAATAGGGCTCCAAACTCCGTCAATATTTTTCTTGACTTATATAATTTTCTCGTCGAACCGGGCGCCGCCGAGAATGTGATAATGAAGATGCGGTACTGTCTGTCCGCCGTTTTTGCCGCAGTTTACAATAACCCTGTACCCTTCTTCATTTATGCCCAAAATCCTGGTTGTCTCAAGTATCGCCGCATGGATATCGGTTACAACACCGATATTATCCTGGTTCAATGCTTCAAGGCTTTCAATATGAACCTTCGGTACAACAAGAACATGAATCGGAGCCGCAGGATTTATATCCCTGAATACGACCACCTTTTCATTTTCGTAAACCTTGCTTGACGGTATCTCTCCTTTTATAATCTTGCAAAATACGCAATCAGACATTTCCTACTCCTCCCCGGAATAAATTTATAGTTTTAAAAGGCATTAGCCCTGCGCAAGCTGTTCCCTGATTTTCTCCAAAGCAATACTGATTGCTTTGTCAATTCCGTTAACATCCTTTCCTCCGGCCTGGGCCATATCAGGTCTTCCTCCGCCTCCGCCGCCGGCTGCTTTAGCTGCCTCGCTTATAATTTTGCCGCAATGCACACCCTTGCCTACAGCATCTTTTGTGGCCGACACCACTAAACTTACTTTGCCGTCATTGGCCGAAGCCAGCACAATAACCGACGGACCCAGTTTGCTCTTCAGGGTATCGGTCATGTTCCTTAAAGCAGACATATCGAGCTGGTCCATTCTTGCGGCAAGCACCTTGATACCTGATATATCTTCGGCTTTGCCGATGTAACTGTCAACCGACTGGCTAAGCATTTTTTCCTTCAGCGAGTTCAGCTCTTTCTGGAGGTTTTTCAGTTCCTCTGCCATATGCGCGACTTTTGATGGAGCATCTTCTGGAGAAGATTTCACTATTTCGGCTACTTCCTTCAGGATGCTTTCCTTTTCCTTGTACCACGAAAGTGCCCCGGTTCCCGTTAACGCTTCAATACGCCTTACGCCCGATGCAATTCCGTTCTCGCTTATAATCTTAATAAGTCCGGCCTCGCCTGATGAGCTGATGTGAGTACCTCCGCACAATTCCATGCTGTAATCGCCCACGGCTACAACACGGACAATGTCACCGTACTTTTCTCCGAACAAGGCTGTAACACCTTGTTTTTTGGCTTCCTCAAGAGTCATTTCGGTTGTTTTTACAGGATAATTTGAAAGTATAATGTCGTTCACTTCTTGCTCCACTGCTTCAATCTGTTCTTTTGTCAAAGCAGAAAAATGAGTGAAGTCAAATCTCAGCCTGTCGGGCGCAACCAATGAACCTGCCTGTTGTACATGATCCCCCAATACATTTCTCAAAGCCTTATGGAGCATATGTGTAGTTGTGTGATTTCTGGCAGTTGATTTTCGCCTTGGAAGGTCTATCTTAGCTATAACCCTGTCCTGAAGCTGTACCATTCCGGATTCTATCTTTCCGACATGGAGGTATTTTCCGTCAGAAGTCTTTTTACAGTCTGTAACAGTCATTTTGAAATTCTCGCCTGTAATAACTCCCGTATCTCCTACCTGGCCGCCGCTTTCAGCATAGAACGGCGTTCTGTCAAGCACAATTGCAGCTTCATCGCCCATCTGGGCATTATCAACCAGTTTGCCGTCAAGGACAATAAACTTTACAACTGCCTCAGTTTCATATTCGGTATAACCGGTAAACTCCGTTGTAAAATACTTGTTTTCACCTGTGAAGAGGTCTTTTTCCCATGCTGAGCCTTCTTTTCTGAAATGAGCTTCACGCGCCTTTTCCTTCTGTTTTTTCATCTCTTCATGGAACCCGGCCTCATCAATTTTCATCCTGTTTTCCTGGGCTATTTCCCTTGTAAGGTCGATCGGGAATCCATAGGTATCATGCAGTTTGAACACCATCTCACCGCTTATGACTTCTTTTCCCTGCTGCTTCAGTTCGGTCATATACTGCTCCAGGATGTTCATTCCCTGGTCAATGGTGTTGTAAAATTTCTCCTCCTCAATGGAAATGACCTTCTTTATATAATCCCGTTTTTCGTTCATGTGGGGATATGCTCCCATCGATGTGTCGATCACCGTATCAGCCAGTTCAGCAAGAAAAGCCTCATTAATTCCAAGAAGCCTTCCATGCCTTGCAGCACGGCGTATAAGCCTTCTCAAAACATATCCGCGTCCTTCGTTTGACGGAACCACGCCGTCGGATACCAGCATTGAAGAGCTCCTGATATGATCGGTAATGACACGGATTGAAACATCCTTATTATAATCCTTTCCGTACTGAACACCCGCAATGCGGCACACATGATCCAGCACAACCCGTATCGTGTCAACTTCGAAAATATTGTCAACTCCCTGGACAACACATGCAAGCCTTTCGAGGCCCATACCCGTGTCAATATTCTTTGACTTGAGTGGTAAATACGTCATGTTTTCCTGACGATCGAACTGCGTAAAAACAAGGTTCCAAACTTCAATAAAACGGTCGCAGTCGCAGCCGACGGTACAGTCTTCCTTACCACATCCTTTATCCCTGCCGCGGTCGAAGTAAATCTCGGAACATGGTCCGCATGGGCCTGTTCCATGCTCCCAGAAATTATCTTCCTTGCCCATTCTGAATATTTTCTCTTTCGGAAGACCCACTACCTTGTTCCATATATCATAGGCCTCATCATCTTCGAGATACACCGAAACATAAAGCCTGTCTTCCGGTAATTCCAGCACCTTGGTAAAGAACTCCCACGCCCATGTAATGGCTTCCTTTTTAAAATAATCACCAAAGGAGAAATTACCAAGCATTTCAAAGAAGGTTGCATGCCTGGAAGTTTTTCCCACGTTGTCAATATCGGGCGTTCGTATACACTTCTGGCAGGTTGTGACCCTTCTTGAAGGCGGAACCATCTGTCCGGTAAAATAAGGTTTTAGTGGTGTCATTCCCGCGTTGATCAGCAATATGCTCGGATCATTTTCGGGTACCAGCGAAAAACTGGGCAGCCTTAAATGATCCTTGCTCTCAAAAAAGGCCAGGTATTTCTCCCTTAACTCATTTAGACCAAATTTCTGCATGTTGAACCCTCACTTCAGTTCCTTTAATATAATACACTTAACGGGCACTTTCAAAGGTTCCGTACCGGACAGCAAGTTCTGCCCGTGGCTCCTTTGTCCGGCGCCCGGCGGAGTATTCCCAATAATTGTACCTTCAGTTAATCTGACTTATTTTACAGCAATTACTGAAGATTACTAAAATTTCGCTTACTCAAGTATACTAAAATCAGCGGAATTGCGTCAAGTGTGAAGTTGTCATGAAACAGCTTTAACTCACAGTATGGCAGGGAAAACAATTATCGTGCTATATCAGCAGCAACCGGGGCAGGATGCTGTCTCACCGTTTGGCAGGGAAAAGACAATGCAGTTTCTATGCAATGAAACTTATAGACGGAATGTTTTATCAGTTTTCTTTATCCTGAAATTATACGGTACGCTTTTTTCAGAATGATTTTAACCATAGCCGTCAACGGTACGGCCAGTACCAGTCCGGTAAATCCAAACAACCGTCCTCCGACAAGTACCGACATGATTGTTGTAACCGGATGCAAACCTAATTTTCCCTTGATTATCCTTGGTGACAGAATTATATTGTCAATCTGCTGAACAATTACAAAAACAATAATTGCCAGGGCAGCTTTCCAGGGTGATATGGTCAGTGCTACTGCAACTGCAGGTACGGCACCTATATATGGGCCGAAGTACGGTATAACATTTGATATACCGCCTATCATCCCAAGAAGGGGTGCATAAGGTATACCTGCAATATACAGGCCAATGGTTTCAATGATGCCTATTATAACGGCTATCAATATCTGTCCCTGTATAAATCTTATTACAACCCTATGTATGTCCCTTAGGAAGCAAATAATCTCCTCCCTGTATTTTTCAGGGAATACATATTTCAGTTTCCTTACAATCAGTTCCTTGTCCCTTAATATATAGAACGACAGTATCCATCCAACAAGTATGTCGATTATTACTGACAACGTTTCGGGCAATATCGAGAAAAAGCCGTACAGCCCTGTAATCAGTTCTTGCTGCAGTCTTGAAAACAGGTTGTTGATCTCCTGCATTATATCATTGTGCCAGTCATCGGGTGCGTTTTTTTCAACAAAATAAACAATATTATTGAAAACAGAGTTGAAAAGCTCGGGCAACGCCCTTGATATGTCACTGATATTATTGGCGAGAATCGGGATAATCCAGACAAATACCGCAAGAATTACAACCATGCTCAACAGGATTGAGATTATAATTCCCACTGTTCTCGGCATTTTCAGTTTTTCAGAATAATCAACAACGGGTAATAAAATATAAGATATTGCTGTTGCTATTCCCAACGGAACCATTGCTTTAATTATCTCTTTTCCGAAAAAAACGATAAAAAAAAGAAACCCTGCCAGCAGGGCAGCAGGTATGCCTGTTTTAACCCATCGAACTGCCTTCACCAAGCACCTCCGAATATGTACCTTTTCCTAAAACCGCCGGGTTTTAAGAAAAGGTTTTCAAAAGGGAAGATTTTAATACGATTTATTGCATCATGCTGCAGATATCAGACATGATGCGCCGGGATTTCCTGTATACATCTTTTTTGAATCGCATAATGCGTTTCAGGGTTCTCCTCATGTCAATGTCACCGTTTATCATCATAGACATTGTGGCGCCGACGATTCCTCCAATAACAACACCACTTGTAAAACTTGTTCTCATTAATAATTCCTCCTTTATATTGAATCCATATTAAACCATTTTTTCAAACCCTTTTGAAGTCCTGTTATTTCCTCTTTGGTATCCCTGTCAATCCGGATTAGCTGCTGTGAAAATTCAACATTGCTTAAAACCGGCATTCTTTTTCTGCCCAGCCAGAGATCTTCAACAAGGCTTTTGGATATTATCAGTTCACGGATTGTGCCGTTTGAAGCACTAAAAGCAAAATCAGCCACGCGACCAATCCATTTTCCTTTCTCGTCTGCCAGTAATTTGCTCAGCAGGTCTTCGGCCAAAAGAGTGTTTTTCCTGTAATCCCTTGGCAGCATTTTTATTTCGGATCCATTTATCAGCTGAACACTGTCGCGTTTCATTTCTTCAATCTGTGTAAACCTGAAAAAGCGATGCCTTATTTCGGTATTCTTTCTCTCCAGTATGAAACCTACAACGGTTTTTTTTGCGGGGTCAATCATTATGTTTTCTATATGCCCTATTCTGTTCCGGTTTATAAACACGGGAGTACCGACAGCCTCGGACCAGTAATGCATAAAAACCCTCTTTTCATTACAGGTTTCATTGATATTATTTGATGAAACACATAAAAGAATGCAGTGATTTTTAAATTGACTAAATTTACATATTCTATTAGAATTAACTTTATAAATTTTCATAAATCTGAATTTCAGCCGGGTGATTACGTGTTTGTATAAGAATGCATGTCCTTGTTTGCCTGGTATGCAATACATCATCAGCAAGAGGAGGAAAATGAATGGTAAACCGCTTCAAAAAAGACCTGGGTATTGATATATCATCAATACTGATTCCGAAGGAAAATATTTCATTAACCAAATGGGCTGTTATTGCCTGTGATCAATACACATCCGAACCTGAATACTGGGAGAAAGTTGACAGGTTTGTAGGAAATGAACCTTCAACACTGCGTCTCATTTTCCCGGAAGTATACCTTGAAAGAGAGAACGCTGAACAAAAAAGGCAAAGAATTGACAACATCAACAAAACCATGCGCGACTACCTTGACAATGATTATTTTGAAGAAATAGAAAACTCTTTTGTATACATAGAAAGGACTGTTAAGAGCGGCAAAAAAAGAAAAGGGCTGCTTTTTGCAATTGACCTGGAACTGTATGATTTCTCAAGGGGCTCAAGCAGCCTGGTCCGGGCAACTGAAGGAACCATTCTTGACAGACTGCCTCCAAGAATTCAAATAAGGGAAAAGGCCTGCCTTGAACTTCCCCATATAATGCTTCTTGTAGACGATCCCGGTTGTTCAGTAATCGAACCCGTTGCAGAATGCAAGGAAAGAATGCGGAAACTGTATTCCTTCAACCTGATGATGGAAGGCGGATTCATTGAGGGATACCAGGTAAATGATCCCGTGCTCCTTCAGAATATCTATGAAGCCCTTATGAACCTGAAGTCGCAGGATTCATTTTCAGGCAAATATAATGTTGATGCGTCGGTAAGCCCACTTCTGTTTGCAGTGGGAGACGGCAACCATTCCCTTGCAACTGCAAAAGCATGCTGGGATAATATAAAAAAATCCCTTTCTGATGAGGAAAAAAACCGTCATCCTGCAAGGTATGCCCTTGTTGAGCTTGTTAATATACATGATCCGGCACTGCAGTTTGAACCAATACACAGGATTCTTTTTAATGTTGATGCAGATGAAGTACTGAATGCATTTGTTAAGTTTTACAGTGACAAAGGTATTCCATGCGGATATGAGTATACCGAAGATATCGGAAAAATTCACGGAACCGATTCGAAAAAACATTCAATAGCCTTTATAAGCGGCGGCAGAACCGGCTATGTTTGGGTTGGTAATCCGATTTTTTCAATTGATGTAGGAACGCTTCAGCATTTTCTTGACAGTTACCTTGGAGCAAACCCGGATGCGGCTGTTGACTACGTTCACGGAACCGAAATAGTTGAAAAATTGTGCAGGAATGAAAGAAATCTGGGTTTCCTGCTTTCACCAATGAATAAAAGTGATCTTTTCCGGACCGTTATTTTAGACGGGGCCCTGCCAAGGAAAACTTTTTCAATGGGTGAAGCAGAGGAAAAACGTTATTACCTCGAATGCAGGAAAATCATTTCCGGCTATTTGCGATAACCTTCAATATGCAGGCACCTGTATTTATTAAATACATAGTTTGACAGCGGATAGTAATCCCTGTCATATGTATGAGTGGCTATTTTTATATTATTTAAACCAGGCATTTTCCCTGTTTCAACAACAAGCAGGGAATGCCTGAATATGTTTCCGTCAAAGGACAACTGGATTATATCGCCGGGTTCGGTTTCGGATATCGGGACTTCCTTCGCAAAGGGACCCGCCCCGTCATTCCTTGTAAGAAACTCGTAAAGGTATTGAACACCGGTCCACGATGCGGTACGGTTATAACTGTTATAGTAATACCAGCCGTAAACGGGCTTGTTGTTCATCACTCTGCATCCCGCATAAAGACATTGGGAAACAAAATTGGTGCAATCGCCGCCAAGTTTGCTGAAATCAAAGTAGGCCGGGTTTCTGCCGAATGCCCATTTATGTGCATAATTTACTGCATCCTGCCTGTTATAAACATGTGTTTTCATGTCGGTACCAGTTTTTATATTAATGTCCCAATACATTATATTACCGGAATCATTTTTTTGCTTCGGCAAAACTTTCGGGCACAGTTTTTTCTTCGCGTTATAAAACGGAAGAACAGTATGCCCTTTTAGTTTTTCAGTTGTTGATGTCTGGTCCGTTGCTTCCGATAAACCAAAAAATAAGGCACCTTGTTACGGGTTTACGGGAACATTGGCCATACATTTAAAGAACAGAGCATTTATTATGCATCATGGCTGAAAGCAGCGTTTGCCGGTGTCTGGGCCGAATGGGTCGATTATAAAAGAATCAGGGTGGAAAAAGCATCCACCCTGATTCTTTTTGCATGGGGTTTTGAGGTATTTTTATCGCGGACAGGAGCATTTACACGCAGACCGTTATAAAAACCTGCTCCTTAATTCTTCCATGATCTTCTTTTCAAGCCTTGAAACCTGTACCTGGGATATCCCCATCTTCTCAGCCACCATCTGCTGTGTTTCTTCCCTGAAATACCTTAAGAAAATTATCTGCTTTGATTTCTCGTCAAGGTTCTGCAGGGCTTTTGTCAGCGACAGGCGCTCAAGAATGGCAGATTCCCTTGAATCTTCATCATCCAGCCTTAGACGGTCAATCAGATACATCGGGTTATCACTTTCACCAATCGTTTTGTACAGTGATTCGGGCTGATAGTTGGCTTCAATGGCCTGCACCAGTTCTTCGGGCTCGACATTGAGCTTTTCAGCCAGTTCATGTATGGTAGGTGTTCTGCCGGTATTCTTTTCAATTTGCTCCTTTACTGCGTTGGCTTTCTGGCCGAGTTCCTTTAAAGCCCTGCTCACCTTGATGGCTCCGTCATCCCTGAAATAGCGTTTGATCTCTCCAACTATCATCGGTACCGCATATGTTGAAAACTTAACTTCAAACTGCGGATCAAACTTCTTTATGGCCTTTATAAGCCCGATGCATCCTACCTGGAAAATGTCTTCGGTTTCTGCATCCCGGCACTTGAAACGCTTAACCAGGCTCCATACAAGCCCGATATTCTCCTCAACCAGTGTGTTCTGGGCTTCCTGGTCACCCTTTTGCGCCCTGAGTATCATTTCAAGGGTACGGCTATCCATATTCCTTGATCCAGAAATTTTATCATTCACCAATAAAGCTCCTGTTCCATAATAGTAAAATTCCGACTGATCAGACGATACTAATCGCGGGAAAACTTTTTGGTCATGGTTATTCTTGTTCCCTTACCCTTTTCCGACTCAATAAGGAGTGTATCCATAAAACTCTCCATTACCGAAAAACCCATTCCCGATCTCTCCAGTTCGGGTTTTGTCGTATAGGCCGGGGTTTTAGCCTTCTCTATGTCTTCAATGCCTGTTCCGTGATCCTCAATAATAACCGTTATGCTGTCAGGGTAGAGTATACACTCCATGTAAATTGTTCCTGGTTTTTGCTCGTAACCATGAATTATCGCATTTGTAACCGCTTCAGATACCGAAGTCTTCAAGTCAGCCAGGTCCTCCAGCGTAGGATCCAGCTGTGCGGCAAAAGCAGCTACTACCACTCTTGCAAAGGCTTCATTTGTTGATTTACTGTCAAACTCAATTCTCATCCTGTTAATCGGCTGCATCTTTTCAAACCTCACAATATTTTATAATGCGGTATTCCCTTTAAACCATGTATCTGTCAGTTGATTTTCATCAGCTGATCCACTCCCGACATTTTCAGTATTTTTAAAAGTGTCTGGCTCGGATTTTTTAACGTCATGCTGCCTCCAATACTCTTCATGCGGTTGAACCTTCCCACGATCAATCCTATGCCCGAGCTGTCCATGAATGTAACACCGCCCATGTCCAGAACAAGTTTTTTCACGGGTGCTTTCAGTATATTCAGGTCAATTGCATCCTTTATTTTTGTAACTGCATGGTGATCCAGTTCACCCTTCAGATAAACGGTCAGAACCTGGTTTTCCTGTTTAATTGTAATATCCAATGCCATCACTCCATTCTTTTCCTCTTATTCTTTATTTCCCGTAAAAATCCTTTATTTCTCTTTCTGCATTAAATCCGAAGCAATTTTTTCAAGTTTTCTCATGCGATGGTTGACACCGGACTTTCCAAGCGCAGGATTTAGCATTTTGCCAAGTTCTGAAAGGCTGGCTTCGGGATGTTCCATTCTTAAGCGTGCTACCTCCTTCAGGTTTGCAGGAAGATTTTCTATACCAACAGTATCATCAAGGTATTTTATATATGATACCTGTTTTAATGATGCATTCACCGTTTTTTCAAGATTTGCAGTTTCGCAGTTAACCAGCCGGTTGACCTGGTTCCTCATATCTTTCAGAACACGTATATTCTCCATTTCAAGCAAAGCATTATGAGCGTTTATCACATTCAGGAAATCCACTATGTCCTGGCCCTCTTTCATGTATACGATATCGTAATTTTTTCGCTGAATAAGTTTGGGCTTCAGCTCGAAATACTCCATATACTTCATAAATTCAGAAGAAATTCTACTGTCTGTAAAGGCCAGCTCAACATGGTATGATTTATCCGGGTTTGTTACCGAGCCAACGGCTAAAAAACCACCTCTTAAATAGGCGCGGATGCAGCACCGTTCACTAATGTCAAAATCACTGTATTCTATTGTTTTCTCTGGCAGGCTGATATTTATGCCAACCGAGCCCAGTAATTCATTTCCTTCCTTAAACGCTGTTATTCCGGTTAGGTTAAGCCTGTATACCACGTGTCTTTTAAACCGTGTTGTTTTTTCACCGCTGATTTCCACTCCGTCAGGTACTATTTCCTTTATCCTGCTGTATACCATCCTCGAAACCAACGCATGCTCGGTAATAAACAAAAGCAGGTTCCTGTTCCGTACTTCACGGATTATAAGGCCTGTCCGCAAAATACCCGCAAGTTCGGCAAACCTGCAGCATTGATTTTCATTCTGAAGCCTGCACAACTCATCCTTTATGTCCGACGAAAATGACATAATATGCCCCCTCCGGTCTGTGAAATTCTCTGTATAAAAATCCGTTTGATTTAATAAATGCTATTGCTCCAACAAGGGAAGATAATCCTCGGTATATGACCTGATAATTTCCGAAACACTCCACGCCTGGGCAAAACATCCCCGTGGAATCAATGGTTCGTTCCCGTCGAAAATCTCGGATATATTTCCTATGCACGCATCTCTCAAATGATCATGAAAAGGTTCAAAAAATGACTTAATTCTCCCGGCAAGGTTTTTATCATCACGATATACCCGGGTGTAGGCAGTTATAAAATGTCCCAGCGGCCAAACCCAGACCGTTCCCTGGTGATACGCACCGTCCCTGTGGTATTGGTCCCCTGCATATATTCCCCTGTAGCCAGGATCCTTGTTATATAAAGTTCTGAGACCAAGGGCAGTGTATAACTTTTTATAAACAGTGTCAACAACCGCTTTTGCGTACTTGCCTTCAAGAACAGGAAAGGAAAGACTTACGGCCAGTACCTGGTTCGGCCGGATTCTTCCGTCCCTTCCATTCTCATTTACAACGTCATACAGGCAGTTTTCATCCTCATTCCAGAAAACATTAATAAAGTTTTTCCTTATTCTTTCACCCAGTTCAATATATTCAGTGTTGTCTTCACCTGTTTTTTCAAGAATATGGGACATAACCATTACGGCATTATACCACAGGGCGTTTATCTCCACGGCCTTGCCATGGCGCGGCGTTACAACCCAGTCCCCTACCTTTGCATCCATCCAGGTAAGCTGTGTGTTTTCGTTTCCGGCCGATATAAGAGAATCATCATCCATTTTTATGCCAAAAAGGGTGCCGTATTTGTAAGAATCAATTATATTGCTCATTACCGTCAGCAGTTCTTTTTTTACAAAATCAATATCACCGGTATACTGAACATACTTGTAAACAGCCTGGAAAAACCATAATGCCGCATCAACGGTATTGTATGCAGGCTCATCTCCCCTGTCGGGGAACAGGTTAGGTATAAGCCCGTCTTTTTCGTATTTTGAAAATGTATACAGGATATCACGGGCATCCCTGAATCTTCCGGTTGACAGGGTAAGCCCGGGAAGCGCAATCATCGTGTCCCGGCCCCAGTCTGTAAACCATGGGTACCCGGCAATGATGGTTTTTGAATTCGTGGAGTTCCTGCGAACTATGAAATTATCAGCCGCGAGAATCTGCTGTCTTAGGAACGGGTCATCACTGATTCCACATACTTCAATTAGAGTCTTCTGTCTTTTAACCTCTTCCTCTACAATTGCTTCTCCGTCCAGTGTATCCAAGGGTTCGTCAATACTGCAGATTATAGTAATTGTTTTGTCTTCGCCCTCATTTATTTCGGTTTCAAAAAAACCCGGGATATAATGGTCCTCGGTTCCGTTCAAACCCCGTTCATGTTCATAGGCATAATCCATGTTATAAAAGAAACAATGTTTCTTTACCGGTTTCCCGTCGGAGCATGCGACAATGATTTTCCTGTCCGTGTCAAGCGGGGTGAGATACATTGCTTTGTCGGTTATTTCAGTTGCGAAATTCATGAACCTGCTTTGAGAAAGATAATGATAATTTCTGAAATTAACCAGGGGAGTAAACTGTATTTTGCATCTTACAGGATCCTTTACCCGGTATACAACTGCTACCTGGTTTTTTCCATACCTGAGGCATATTTTCTTTTCTATTCTCATCGAACCTATGCGGTAGCTGAATTCGGGCAGCCCGTTAAAGCAGAAAGTCTCAAGACTGTATTCACCATGCGCGGTAAAGTTCGGAGTCATGAATGTATGCAGGTGAAACTCTTCGTTATCCATAAGGAAAGTCTCGTTTATCGAGGACAGTATAAGATGCCGTTCCACAGGCGGGTTAAGTGAGGCAATCAACAGGCCATGATAGCGCCTTGAATTCATTCCGATAATTGTACCACAGGAATAACTGCCCATTCCGTTTGTTAACAGCCATTCTCTTCTGATACCCTGTTCAGGTGTTGTCCAGTATGATTTTCCAAACAGCATTCAAAGTTTCCCTGCCTTATAACCTCCGATTTCAAGGACAGCTTTCGCAAGTTTTACGGGGTCATGCCGTACATAACCTTTATCTATCTGCAGCAAATCACGTTCCAGGATTTTGATCCCAAGTTTCTTAACCCTGTTGGCATCGAGCCTGACCATTGAAGCACCGTCGTCCAGGTATCGCCTGTATATTTCGTCGGGTACCCTGCCCGTATTTACAATGCAGTAATCGATAAAGCCGTCACAGCCTGCATGCCGGTATAACGCATTTATATGGTCATAAACCGTGTAGCCTTCCGTTTCGCCGGGCTGTGTCATTATATTTGCAACATAGATTTTTATTGCACCTGACCTTGCAATTCTTTCAGCAACATCGTCCACGAGCAGGTTCGGAATTATGCTTGTATAAAGGCTTCCGGGTCCAAGAACTATTACCGATGCTTCATCTATCGCGTCAAGTGCACTTTTAAGCGGCTTTACATTATTCTTATCCAGATATACCCTTTTTATTCGTCCCGGATGAAATTTATTATGCTCACCTATTTTTGATTCGCCTTTGATTATCAATCCGTCCTCAAGCTCGGCTACCAGGTTGATATTCTCCGACGTAACCGGAAGTACCCTGCCGGTAACGGCAAGAACTTCGCTCATGTTTCGTACTCCTGCTTCAAAACTCTCGCTGATCCCGGTCATCGCTGCCAGAAAAAGATTCCCGAAAGACTGGCCTTTTAAGTCTCCTTCCTGGAAGCGGTATTGCAGAAGTTTCTCCATCTGGGGTTCGGTATCGGCCAGTGCAAGGATACAGTTCCGTATATCCCCGGGCGGCAGCATGCCCAAATCTCTTCTGAGCATACCCGAACCTCCGCCGTCGTCGGCCACGGTTATTATTGCAGATATATTTGAAGTAAACTGTTTTAATCCTCTAAGTAATGTGGAAATCCCCGTTCCACCGCCAATAACGGCAATATTCGGCCCTTCCCTGAGCTGCGAACGGTGGTAGATCTTTTTGCCTATGTCCAGCATTGTTGTCGGAACCTGTGTGAGGCCATTGCTGTTAATCTGCAACAGTGCCAGCAGAATCTTTTTAAAGCAGAAAAAGCAAAGCACTATTCCGATCCCGCACAGCAAAAGCGCCAGGATCAACTGGACCGTATGTATATTTGCCCGGTAAACCAGTACGATGATTCCGGCAATTATGAACAGCAGACCGGCAATTCCTTTTGACAGCCATTTCCTGTACTTATATGTAGCACAAATAAACTTAATAGGATTCATTCTTCATTCTCCTGTTATCTTTGTCTATATCCCTGTGCTCCAGAACAATACTGCTGTTTTTGGTCCTTAATATGTCATACAGCCGGTTTGCAATTGTAACTGAGCGGTGTTTCCCTCCTGTACAGCCTATACCTATCACCAGCTGATTTTTCCCTTCCTTTACATAATTAGGAATAAGAAAATCAAGCATATCAACAAGTTTTGACAAAAAAACCGTACTCTCGTGAAAACTCATGACATAATCGCTTACTTTCTCATCATTTCCTGTCAGATCCCTCAAAGTATCAATGTAATAAGGGTTTGGGATAAACCGGACATCAAACACGAGGTCACAGTCTATCGGAACTCCGTACTTGAAACCAAAGGAAATTACATTTATGATAAGTCCCGAAAAAGGCTTTCCTTCAACAAAAAGGTTCAGTATCTCCTGTTTAAGCTGCCTTGGAGTGAGGTTTGACGTATCTATAATATAATGCGCCTTTTCCTTTACTGCCTGGAGAATACGCCGTTCTTCCTTAATCCCGTCCAGAATGCGCCCCTCTGGTGACAGGGGATGCATCCTCCTGGTTTCCTTGAACCTTTTTACCAGAACATTGTCACTTGCTTCCAGGAACAGGATTTTATATGATATGCCATAAGAAGCCAGTGATTCAAGGGCGGGAAACAGCTCTAAGAACAGCGTTCCGCCCCGTATATCCATGATCAGGGCTATCTTGTCCATTTTATTCTGCCCCTGCAGGCAAATCTCTGCAAATTTCGGAATAAGTGATGGCGGAAGGTTGTCCACACAAAAATAGCCAATATCTTCGAAGTATTTTACGCAAAGACTTTTGCCTGCGCCCGACATACCGGTAATAATCAGAAATTCCACCGTTTATCCTCCCAGTATTTTAACCTCCTGCTGCAATATTACGCCGGAAGTTTCAAAAACTCTTCTCTTAACCAGTTCAATCAGTTCGATTACGTCCGAAGCCGTTGCAGTCCCCGTATTGATAATAAAACCGCAGTGCTTGTCGGATACCTGGGCACCTCCGATTCTGTATCCTTTCAGCCCTGCATCCTCAATCAGTTTCCCTGCGTAGTGCCCGGCAGGCCTTTTAAAAATACTGCCTGAACTGGGGTAATTCAATGGTTGCTTTTCCCTTCTGCGTCTGTTCAGTTCCTTCATTTTGCTCCTGATTTCGTCCTTGTTTCCTTCCCTGAGTCTCATTTTCACTTCCAGTACTATAAGGTTCTCCTTCTGCATCCGGCTTGTTCTGTACCCGAACTGCATATCCTCGCAGCCCAGGCGGACAATTCCAGCAGCATTGTCAATACATGTGGTTTCAAAAACCACATCCTTCATTTCCCCGTCATAGGCTCCTGCATTCATTACAACTGCCCCGCCTACCGTTCCAGGAATACCTGCCGCAAACTCAAGACCCGACAATGAATTCTCACAGGCCAGGTTTGAAACAGAGACTATGGATGCTCCGGATCTTGACGTTATTACATTTCCATCAACCGTCATTGATGAGAAATTGTCTGAAAGTTTTATTATTACGCCGTTATAGCCGTAATCACTGAAGATCAGGTTCGTACCGTTTCCAATGACATAGTATGGAATAATGTAATTATTCAGGAGCTTGATTATTTCTGCTATCTCGCTGACAGTTGAAGGAAGTACAAGGACTTTTGCATTTCCGCCCACACGCATTGACGTATAGTCCTTCATCGGGACATCCAGCAGTATCTGATCGTCCGCGATAATCCTGTTCAGCTCCTTCACAACATCCATTACCATGTCGGAATCCATATCCAAACCCTCTGTTATATCCAGGTTACCCACTTTATTGATCACCGTTTATGTTCCTCATAGAATTTCGCTCGATTTCCCGCATAACTCTTTCGTTCAGTACCTTTGCTGCATTGTACCCCATTTTTTTCTGCCTGTGGTTCATCGCAGCAACTTCAATGATAATTGCAAGGTTTCTGCCCGGCCTTACCGGGACCGTAACTGAAGGAATTTTCAAACCGAGGATTTCGGTATACTCATCAGTTATTCCAAGCCTGTCATACTGCTTGTTTGTATCCCATGATTCCATGTTTACAACCAGGTTAATGTTTTCGGTCGTCTTTACCGCACCGACACCGTACAGGTTCTTTACATCAATTATACCCACTCCGCGGATTTCTATAAAATGCCTTATGATTTCAGGTGAGCTGCCCACAAGCGTCCTGTTTGAAACTTTCCGGATCTCTACAACATCATCGGCCACAAGGCGGTGTCCGCGTTTCACCAGTTCAAGCGCTGTTTCGCTTTTTCCCACTCCGCTTTCACCCAGCATTAAAACCCCTTCGCCATATACCTCAACCAGAACCCCGTGCTTTGTTATACGGGGTGCCAGTTCAACATTCAAATACAGTATCAGGTAGCTTGCAAACCTTGATGTCTCTTCTTCGGTCCGTAACAGCGGTATACCGTATTCTGTTGCCAGCTCCACCATTTCGGGAAATGGTTCCTTTTTCCTTGCAATAATCACGCACGGAAAACCATGGCTGAAAAAAGCCTTAAGGCTTGCGTACCTGTCCTCGTAAGACAGTGAAGACAGGTAAGCCATCTCAACCGTTCCGATAAGCTGGATCCTGTCCGATCCGAAATGCTCGTAGAAACCTGCAAGCTGCAGCCCCGGACGGTTAATATCAGCCGTTTTAATTAAAACATCATAGGAACCGGGTACATAATTCAGCTCTTCCAGCTTGAACTCACTAATTATTCTTCCTAATGTAACATTATATGATGAATCCGACATAATAATCACCCGCCGTTCTGATTTTACCCTTATTCCCGCCGGTTAATCCCAGAATGGTATTACACATTAAGAAAGTGCATTACAATATCGCCCATTTTATCCTTATCGCAAACCGTCTTATGGATTATCTCCCTTTTATCGAGGTCTTTCAGTCCCACTGGTATCTCCCAGCCGGTTTTTTCAGACAGAAGTTTTAAAAGTTCAAATTCATCAAGGCCTTCCGCTTCATCTTCAAAAAGTGCTTTTGCCACGCTCTGGTTAAACTTGAACGGGCTTGCAGTGGAAACAATTACCGTCGGGGTAAGATCCCCGGTATAAATAACATACTTGTCATAAACGTCCATGGCTACCGCCGTATGGGTATCCAGAACATAACCGTAATCCTGGTAAACGCTCCTGATGCACTCAATAGTCTCTCTGTCGCTGGAAAACCCTGCCCAGAATTTACTTTGGATCTGTTCCCTGATTGAGTCATTTACCGTGTAAAAACCTTTTTCAATAAGATCATTCATGTATCCGCGAATCAGGCCGGAATCCTTTCCACTGAGCTCATACAGAAGCCTTTCAAGGTTGCTTGAAATAAGAATATCCATTGAAGGAGAAAGGGTTTTATGGAATTCCCTCCTCCTGTCGTATGTGCCGCTGATTATGAAATCAGTAAGAACATTATTCTCATTGGAGGCACATATCAGCCGGTTCACAGGAAGCCCCATGCTCATTGCATACCAGGCGGCAAGAATGTTACCGAAGTTCCCTGTCGGAACCACGAAGTTTATTTTATCCCCTGACCTGATACTTTTATTTTTCAGCAACTCGGCATAGGCGGAAAAGTAATAAACAATCTGGGGTACCAGCCTTCCCCAGTTGATGGAATTTGCCGAGGAAAACCGGTAGCCTTTTTCCTCAATTGCTTTACAGATTCCTTCGTCATTGAAAATCCGCTTTACGCCTGTCTGGGTATCGTCAAAATTCCCGTTCACGGCCACGGCATTTGTGTTTCGGCCTGTTTGCGTAACCATTTGAAGCCGTTGAACTTCACTTACCCCTCCATTCGGGTAAAAGACAATAATATGTGTTCCATCCACATCTGCAAAACCTTCAAGGGCTGCTTTACCCGTATCTCCTGATGTTGCTACAAGTATAACTATATCCGCCTTTTCTCCGGTTTTTTCAATGGCCTTCACCATAAAATGCGGTAGTATCTGAAGTGCCATATCCTTAAATGCGCATGTGGGTCCATGCCACAGTTCAAGCATGTGAAGATGCTCATGAAGCCGGACAAGCGGTACAACATCCGGTGACGAGAAATTATCCCCATAAGCCTTTGTTACACATTCACGAAGCTCTTCCCTTTCAAAATCCGTCAGAAAAAAAGACAGTATTTTTTCTGCCCTTTCCCGGTAATTGTCATTAACCAGGCCGTCGATAAATACTTTATCAATGCTTACTTTTTCACCCGGAACAAACAATCCGCCGTCAGGGGCAATACCCATTTTTATTGCCTCAGCCGAGGCAATATCAAACAGCCCTCCGCGTGTGCTTTTATATCTCATATGTATCCTTCTTTCAACTATACTAATCTTTCTGATAAAGCTAATGATAATATAATATAAAACATGCAAAAAATCAAAAAATTTTTGAGTACCGGACAATCTGCACAGTTTTCTGCACAGATTAAAATGAAAGATAAATTGTTCACGAATTGTTCACAACTTTAATCTACTCTTAATGGAAATTTTATCATAATTGTGTTATACTACAAACATGACAACATTCATTAACTTTTTTTCATTTTGTTCCTCCTTTTAATAATAGATGTTGTTTGAGTTGATATTAGTTGACATCAAATTAAAAAAAAGCACATTACTGTAACGCAATTATATTCATAAGTACATACGTAAGTGTGCTTTTTTTTTACACTTTTTCAGTATCAGGGGTTCACTTGTATCAGCATCACGTCCGGCCTTTCAAAAACAACGGTTCCAAGGCTGATGAGCTTATCTTTCGTTAAGTCGGGATACCTGTCATATTCAGGTTTACCTATTACTATATACTCCACCTGGTACTTCCGGAGAATCTCCTCAGTTATTTCAATATCATCCGATTCGTATATTGTTTTTACTTCTTCAATACGGTTACGGACAACGTTATAGTCGTCTCTCCACAGCCACTCGTGAGTTTCCCATCCCTGAACGGTTGGAAGCCCTGTGGCCATGGATATCCTGCAATTGTAAGTGTAGCTGTCGCCGTCAGCCTCCAGTACTACAGGCTGTCCCTGGATATTCTCACGCAGCCAGCAGACAAGCTCGTAATCATCAGGGTATTCCTCTCTCATGAAAGCAAGACCGTCAAGCCCTTTATATTCCTTCATGTCCAGGTTTTTATACCAGCTTGGTATCGCATAGAAAGGATAAATCATCGGCAGTATAAGCAAAATAACGGTAATTGCCCTGGCTATCAGTAATTTCGGGTTCCTGTACGGCGTTTTCCCGATACGCATAAAAATGTATCCGCAGGCAAGGCCAAACATTATAAACGCCTGGTATGTGAGTTTGAACATGGTATTAGCCCTTGCGTATCCTCTCTCGTAAATATCCTTAACATAGACAAGCTCGGGTATAATAACCAGTCCAACGGCTGATACGCAAAGAATAACCGCAAATACGTCCTCGAGGGTATATTTTTCAAGAACCGTTCTTATCCTTGCAAAAAAAGTCAGTTCGCTGCGTATTTTATATCTTTCCATCCCTTTTGCCTCTTTCCAGCTGATATTCTGTTCTGCATAAAGGATAAGAATAAGGAAAACAACCACATAGAACAGCTGGTAACCCCATAGAACAAATAACTGGTATGGCAATGAGTGATTTTTGGCGAAACGGATCTGCGAAGCTATCTGGTCAAAGGATAAATTGAAAGGAAGCGCAAACAGCATTGATAATACCAATACCGCAAAAAAGCGTATCACGGTATCTGCTGCTGTCCTTTTACTGAATCCATACTGCCGTATTCCTGCGCATAATAATACAAATAATGTAACAGTCAGGTATATTGGAAAATCCCAGTAGTTAGACATTTGAAATATGCATATGAACAGTGCTGTTAACGCCATTTCAGGCAAAAACAGTTCTTCAAACCTGTTTCGGGCTGTAAATTCCTGGTTGGTTCGCATCTGTAATTTTCTGAATATTGCAAGCAATATCCCAATAAGCGTCAGAACAAAAATCATGTTAATAACATGGGCGTGCAAATCGGATACAACATAGGAATAGACAGGGAATTCATGGATTGTCTTGTCGTCCGTTTCAGGGTTGTATCCTATATACCTTGTTGCATCGGGAAACCAGTATTTGTCTCCGTCTTTTGTAAACTTGGCCAGGAAACCATAAAAAAACGAATGAAGATTTCCGCCAAGGCAGACAAGCAGAGATGCAACCAAGCCTCCGGTTATAACAGGTGTCTTTTTCAATATCCCATGCCCTTTCAGCATATTCGAAACAATGGTAAAGCAAAGCGCCATACTTACAGCAAAAAGGGTGGCCATCATCAGGTTATAGGAGATTTCGGTCGCAATACCGCTTAACCTGGTTAAAAATGCTGAGATATAATGACCGAAATAGTAATAATTGATCGAACCGCCCGCAAACCACATATCTTTCGGCGGCACATATCCTGAACGAAGGATGCTGTTTACAAATCCGTAGTCCATGAATTTTTCAAGTCCCAATATACTGGGATTGAATCCTCTCAAATAGGTCCAGAAACACAGGGAAAAAAGCAGAATACTTTCGCCTGTAAGAATCCAGGTAACTGAATCCTCGTCAAAATAACTTCTGAACCTTTTCAACCCTCCGTTCCTTGCCAGGGATACGGCAGAAAGCATAACTCCGACTGCAGCTGTAACAAACCAGCAGTTAAAAGAGGTTATTTTAAGCAATTTTAAGTATGAAAGAAGCCAGAAAACATATGAGCTTATTGCAAGCCCGATTGTTTTTGAAAATATAAAGCCTTTATCCGTAAAGGTCGGAAAAATATTAAAAGACACCGGAAAAAACAAAAAGCCGATGAAAAGTAAAACAATCCACCATTTCAGAACATACAGAAAATCACTTCTTAAAATAACTGCCCAAAAAATAAAAGTTACAGGCAGTAGTAAATACGGTATCAGTTTTACCGGGGTTTTAAGAAATGATAACACCTTGTTCATACATATGCCTCCTGTAAATGCTCTTACCATGTTTGCTTTATCCTTACAACTAAATGAACAGTAAACCTCATCACAAACTATGTAATATAAAAGCAACTTAGCATGTATCTGAAGTTTTTTATACTCTAAGTAATTCTAATTTATTTCGTAATATTTTTAAAGCACATTATATATAATCAGTATACCTTATAGTATGTCATTAGCTTGCTTTTTTACAATTTAAGCTCTAAGGACCTACTTTTATCAGCATTACATCGGGTCTTTCAAAAACAATGGTTCCAAGGCTTATAAGTTTATCCTTCTTTAAACCGGGATACTTGGCATATTCAGTTTTTCCTATAACTATATACCCCACCTGGTATTTCTGAAGAAGCTCCTTTGTTTTATCAATATCATCCGAATTTCAACAAAATATGTAATGTTATTATACCAGTACGGTAAAAAATACTCAAGTAATGTTCACCTTTGTTTGCGCTATAGATTTCCAGATGATATAATATTTTCTATTGGATATAATAAATTTTGTCAATTTGCAGATTTTATCTTGAAAACACGGATTTTATGATTACACTTACTTATATAGTCATAAAAAGTTTTTCATTTTTTATAATAAACAGGTAGCAGCCTGAGTTTTAACACCACTTACAGTAGGAGAATTATTATGAGCCGGATACATGCACTTAAAGAAAGAATAGCCAATGAATTTTTAAATCCCGATTACATTAAGAAATTCATCAGATACCTAATAGTCGGAGTCTCAACTTTTACTGTTGAATACATTCTGTTTCTTGTATTTCGAAAGCTCCTGCCTCTGCCTGATGTTGTAACCAATATATTCGTATATGCTTTCATATTCTGGTTCAATTTTTTGCTTAACAAGTTTTTTACGTTTAAATCCCATAAAAATTTCAAAAAACAGCTTTTGTCTTATGGGATTCTGTTTTTATTCAACATGGTGGTTGGGAATATACTTCTGTTCATGGCCATAACAGAACTTTTGAAACTTCTTTTCCCCAATACACCATGGATACCGTATTACCTTCCTAAAATACTTATAATGGTATTTATAGTGTCCTGGAACTTTATACTGTACAATAAGGTCATTTATAAAGATTAGCATAAGAATTAAGCGGAGGTTATGCCTATGGCTTTTTTATATATATTCCTTTCTGTTTCATTGGGAGGCGCAGTTATACTGTGCCTGAAAACATATTGGCAAAAAGGAATCGATGTTTTGAACGGGCAAAACAGAATTGTAAGTCCTGTGTTTTTGTTTTTCCCTTCCTCATATCTTGTTGGAACCTTGATTCTCTCCTGGATAACCTATTTTGCAGCAACCATGTTTAAAGACTATAAGGACCCTTTGCTGTATGCAAATATAATTTCCTTAATCATATCAATGCTGGTATTGGCAGTACTTGCCGTACTTAGCCGTAAGCCTTTGAGAAGGTTCATATATGAATTCAAAAAATACGGGATTGGTTTTAAACTAAACTCCTCCGAATGGTTTATAATAGTTTCATCATTTATATTCTGGACTTATTTCATATGCCGCTCCTTCTATATGAAATACGATACTCTCCATGTAGGAGTATCCGCATTCAGTGATTTCGGAGCACATTTGCCCGTAATTCGTTCTTTTTCTGTCGGTAAAAACTTCCCTGCCCAATACCCGCATTTCCCTGATGGAACAATGCGTTATCATTTCATGTTTTATTTCATGGCAGCAAACCTTGAATACCTGGGGCTTTCCCTACCACAGGCGTTAAACATTCCAAGCATTCTTTCCCTTGTAAGTTTCAGCATGCTTTTATACGCCCTTGCAGCTTTCCTGACAAAAAAGCCTTCAGCAGGCATTTTGACATGTTTTTTGTTCGCATTTCGAAGCTCTTTTGCCTTTTTTACCTTTATTGATGGTTTTTCAAATGCTAATGACTTTATCAATGCAATAGCTAAAAACCTGGACGCAGACGGAAAACACAGGGAGCATATTGGAAACACAATGAATGAATCCTGGGGGCTTTGGGCTCAAAAAGTATATATTAACCAGCGGCACCTTTCCTTTGCCTTCGGGCTTTTTATACTTGTTCTTTTCCTTATGCTTCCTCTTTTTATTGAAACGATGGAACGAATTGCAAAACCGCATAAAGCCGGGCGCTCCGGAAAGAATCGCCCGAAGCAAAAGGAAAGCATTTTTCACCATTACATAAAAACGGTTTTATTTTCGAGGGAGGCATGGATAGTTGAGTCACTAATTCCATGCATTATGTCGGGAATTATACTTGGACTTACGGCCTATTGGAACGGTGCGGTAGTGATAGCGGGAATATCGGTATTATTCATTATGGCCGCACTGTCACGACAAAAGATTGGATACCTTGTAACAGCAACAATAACATCTGTTCTTTCTGTAATCCAGACAAGGATCTTTTCTGGCAACGGAACGGGTGTTGTATCGTTTAAATACACTCCCGGCTTTTTGGCCGAATCTGGAAGTTTGAAACACATTTTCTCCTATTATACTGAACTCCTGGGCATGCTGCCCTTTATTCTCGGAGGAATCCTGATTTATTTTTCATCCCGCAGCAAAAAATGGGCCGGTTATTTCCTTTCCATTCTTTTTGTATTGCTCCTGAAGATGTTTATGCCGTCAATAGGTCTTTTGTGGACCCTGCTTGCAATATTACCGGTGATTCTGTGCTATGCATGCCTAATCTATGCAAGATGCGTTGATATTAAAAAAATATCCTTATGGCTCATACCTGTTTTTATTGCCCCGGTTATTCTTGCAACAACGCTACAGCTGACTCCGGATATAACTGTTAACCATAAATATATCATCCTGTCTGTAATACTTCTGAATATTCCGGTTTCAGATCTGTTAACCGGCTTGTTTACGACAAAAACCTCATTTATTGTTTCACTCTGCCTGGTATTGCTTCTTACCTGTACAGGTTTTGTGGATTTGATTACCCTCTATAACCTTGATAAGGGCAGCGTATCATATAACCAAAAGAAAAATCTGCAGGTCTGGGTGGAAAATGAAACAAACCCCGAAGATATATTTCTTACCCATTACATGACCCATTACGGCGCGCCAATGTCCATTATGCTTGCCGGCAGAAGCGTGTATAACGGTTATCCATACTTTACGGTAACTGCAGGTTATGACATCAGTAAAAGAGAGGAATGCATGAAAAGAATTTACAGCGCTACCGATATTGATGAGTTAAGAAACCTTGCGGTGTCGGAAGGTATTGATTATATTGTTATTGAAGAGCAGAACAGAACTGCGGAGGATTATGTTCTTAATGAAGAGATATTTTATGAAACTTTTGATACAGTTTTCCAGGATAATGGCATTACAGTATTTAAAGTCAAAAAATTTGAATGTTTCGGAGGGTCATGACAAATGAGAATAGCAATTATAGGTGCAGGTGCCACCGGCCTTACCGCCGGATGGAAATTATCGTCAAAAGGTCATTCTGTTACGGTGTACGAAAAGAATGACAGGCTGGGAGGCCTTACTGCCGCCATCCCGGTCGGGGATGATATGCTTGAGATGTATTACCATCACATCTTTACAAACGACACCGTTATTATTGACGTAATAAAGGAGCTTGGTCTTGAAAATGACCTTAAATGGTATGAACCTTCCAACGTGATATATTTGAACAATACAATCTATCCCTTTACAACGCCGATGGATCTTTTAATGTTCAGACCCCTGTCTTTCATAAGCAGGATTCGCATGGGCCTTATGGTACTACAGGCACGTTTTGTAAAAGACTATCTCGCTATTGAAGATATAACCGCCCGAGAATGGATAATCAGGCGAGGCGGCGAGGAATGCTATAATCTTGTATGGGAACCGCTTTTAAATTCTAAATTTGATATAGACAGTGATAAAATATCCGCCACATGGATATGGAACAAGTTCAAGCTGAGGGGTTCAAGCAGGGGCAAAAATATAAGCAAGGAACTCCTTGGATACATGGACGGGAGTTTTATCAGGATCTACAACAGGATGGCTGAAATAATCAAAGCCGGCAGCGGTGAAATCCGTCTGAACGATGCTGTGAATGAAATATACAAAAGCAATGATACCTTTAAAATAAAAAGCCGGTCCGGAACCGACGAGTACGACTCGGTAATTTTCACGGCTTCGCCCGAAAAGCTGTCCTATGTTGTAAAGGGTATGGGAAAGCATTACCTGGACAGCCTCAGAAAAATAAAATACAAGGCAAACATCTGCATGATTCTTGAACTTGCGGAGAGCCTGATGCCGAACTACTGGATGACCGTTGCAGACAGGGAAATACCTTTTGTCCTGGTCATTGAACACACCAATCTTGTTAAAAACCATAAATACGGCTCTCACATAGTTTACCTGTCAAGGTACCTTGATCCGGCCAACGAACTGTATACGAAAGACGACGAAAGCATCAGGGAACTGTTTGTTTCCTGGCTTAAAAAGATATTCCCGGCTTTCAGGGAAGAATGGATTAAAAAGTATCATATTAACAGGACAAGGGATGCGCAACCCGTTGTAAGAACCGGTTATTCCAGGCTGATTCCCGGTACAGAAACCCCCATGAAGGGTTTATACCTGGCATCAATGTCGCAAATATATCCCGAGGACCGCGGGCAGAATTATGCAATACGCAGCGGTCTTGAAATATCGGAGCATTTTCCTTCTCTTAGGGACTGACCATGTTACTGTTAAAACAAATGAAAGGATGAAGTTTATGAGTATACTGTGTTCAGTTGTTGTTCCCATGTATAATGAAGAAGCTGTTGTATCCGAAACATACAGCCGTCTTACGGAGGTCATGGAAAAAACCGGCTACAGCTATGAAATTGTTTTCGTTAATGACGGAAGCAGGGATAATACAGCTTCGCTGCTGAATGAAATATGCGACAGGGATAAGCGTGTCAAACTTGTTGATTTTTCCCGGAATTTCGGGCACCAGATTGCTATAACGGCGGGCATGGACTATTCATCGGGGCAATGCGTGGTTGTTATTGACGGTGATCTCCAGGATCCGCCCGAACTGATTCCTGTTATGATAGAAAAATGGAAAAGCGGGTTCGATGTAGTTTACGGGAAACGAATCTCAAGAAAAGGTGAAACCTTTTTCAAGAAGTTTACTGCAGCCGCCTTCTACCGTTTTTTAAGGAACATGACCGATGTGAATATTCCTGTCGATACGGGTGATTTCAGGCTGATTGACAGGAAAGTCTGTGACGCGTTAAAGCGTGTAAGGGAGCGTAACAGGTATGTAAGAGGACTGGTCAGCTGGCTCGGGTTTAAACAGACCGCCGTTGAATTTGAAAGAGAAGAGCGCTTTGCAGGGGAAACAAAATATCCCTTGAGAAAAATGTTAAAACTTGCCCTTGACGGCATTACGACTTTTTCATACAAGCCTCTGAAGCTGGCATCTTACATTGGTTCGATACTATCCCTGTTAAGTTTTCTTTATATGATCTATGTTCTTGTGCAGAGAATATTCTTCCCTGAAACGGTGCAGCCCGGCTGGACCTCCATCCTTGCGGTCAGCCTGTTCTTTAACGGGATAACCCTTCTGATGCTTGGCATAATGGGAGAATATATCGGGCGTATTTATGACGAAGTTAAGGAACGGCCCCTGTATATCATTAAAGAAACAAGGAATTTTGAAGAAGACAAATAGTCTTCGGGGGTCATCAGAAAAGGATATCTGTTGCCATAAGCCCGCTTCTCATAACCATTCCGCGCAGGAACCTGTTGTACATGCCGGGGCATTTCAGATTCTTGCCGAAAAGGCTTAATTTCAGCTTTGAAACACTCTTCGAATAACGGGACTGAAAATTGTCCAACCCTTCATTTAAAGCGCTTGCAAGATGGTAAGCGCTTTTTAATGCATAACTTATCCCCTCTGCCGAACTTGGACTTACAAAACCGGCCGCTTCTCCAACCAATGCACAGTAGTCATTTCCGGTTATAATCGAAGAAATACTGTTGGGTCTGAGAATAAAAGCTCCTTCCCTCAGTATTTTTTTGCCGTATACAAGTCCATTGTCCCTCAGCTTCATTTTTAGCATTTTAAAACGATCAAGGGCAAGATTGTTCTTTTTTAAAGCCGAACCAATTATCAAAACCTTGCCTTTTGTTATTGTCCATGAATAAAAGTCTGTTATTGTCGAGTCAAAAATTGCACCATACCAGGGCATGGAATTCTCAGTCTCAAACCATTCCTGGACAGCTACATAGGTTTCGGGCATTTTTTTGTCCGGAAATACCGATTTTCTTACAAGGGAATGTCCCCCGTCCGCACCGATAATAATCCTCGCGTTTTCCCTGTAGCTCTTACCTTTATATGTAAAAGAAAAACGCACACCTTCGCCGATATATTCACAGTTTTTGAACGTGCATCCAAGGGCAAGATCTGTATTTGCAGGAACCTGTGACAAAAGCCATTGTTCAAATACCAGCCTGTCCATGTTAAAGTAGAACCGCTGGTAATATCGTTCTATACGATTGTCAAAGTCTATTGTCCTTACAAGGAAAAGCTGGGGATCCACCAGGACGGATGACGGAATAACCAGGCCCATCCTTCCGAGCATTTCCTGTGCATCAGGTGCCAGTAAACCGCCGCAGCATTTTGAATTACAGTTTTCTGAAGTAATATCTCTCTTATCAATCAGCAGAACCTTATATTTTCTGTCCAGAAGCCTTGCCAGTGTGCAGCCTGCTGGGCCCGCCCCAATAATTGCTATGTCGTATAACATATATTAAACCTCTTTTATAGACTAAAATAGACTAAAATAGAAATATTTGCGTAACATGCCCGTATACAAAAATACGATGTGTTGTTCTACACATCGTATCTGGTGGGAGAGGGTGGATTCGAACCACCGAAGCTGACAAGCAACAGATTTACAGTCTGCCCCCTTTGGCCACTCGGGAACTCTCCCGTATGATATTCATGTTTGTCGTAAGACGAACAATTAATATAATACAGGAGGATTGCCGCTTTGTCAATAACGATTTGAAACTTTTTTATTGTAATAAACTGTAAAACCCGGCTGCAGGGTTAACTTCAAAAAAAGGAGAGGAACCAGCGGCAAAACACCCCTGTTCCCCTTTGTTTCGGGTTATTCCTGTCAGGCTTCAAATACTGTCAATTCCTGAAACCTTCTTTCAGGTATCCCTTATCCACCGCATCGTAAAGCAATCCTTCGACAAACCTCCATAGTTTCGGTGAACTGTCTTTTATTCTCCTGTTTCTCTCAATGACCTGCTCTACGTATATACCATGCTCCTTCCAGGACTTGCCCCCGGAAAAGTAATTCAAAAGAACGGGCTGCAGCCTGTCCAGCGCAGCGGCATATTTTGCCTCGGCAGTTTCCATTCGCTCGAATTCCTCCCAGAGCTCGTACATTTCCCTGCACTGTTCTTCTGGGAGCATTTCGAACAAACGCTTTGCGCATTTCTCTTCCCTTTCCCTTTTGTCCTGCTTGGCCTTTTCATCGTAGCAATAGGTATCCCCGGCATCAATTTCAACCAAATCATGCATAAGAACCATTTTGATAACCTTAAGTATGTCCACCTTCTCTTCCGCATACTCAGAAAGAAGATACGCCATTATCGAAAGGTGCCAGGAATGTTCGGCATCGTTTTCATGCCTTGTTCCGTCGGCCAGGTAGGACTGGCGGTATATATTTTTGAGCTTGTCGATTTCAACAACGAATGATATTTGCTGCTTAAGTCTATCCATAATAATCTCCTTACCAGAGGGGAGTTCTCCCTCCCTTTATGAATTATACTATTTTCTCCATCAGTTTTATACTTCGCTCTATAAAAGCAGACAATGCATCAGGCTCAAGAGGTTTATGGCCTAATAGGGCAATATCATAAATCTGCCTGACCAAAAGTTCGCGTTCTTCTGTCTTCTCGTTATCATCAATGCTTTCTGCAAGAGCTTTTACAAGTTTACTGTTCCTGTTGATAACCAGGGTTTCTTCAGCAGGAAACATATTCTTTGCATCGCCTCCGGCAAATAGCCTGCTTAAATCCTGCATTCTTCTGGACTGTTCAGACAGGAGAATGATGGCTGGCGTTGTTTCGGTTTTCAGCTTCTCAACCTGTATCTTCAGGCCTTTAATGTTCAGGGTATCCTTAAAAAGTTTCTCTATTTTTTCGGACAGTTCTTTGGTTTCCTTTTCATCCTCTTCCTTTGACTGGTCCTTCAGGTTCGATGTAATATCCGAGTCTATTCTCAAAAACTTGATATTACTGTTTTTGGATTCAAGAAAACTTATAAAATGGGTATCGATCAGGGCATCCAGTACCACGGCTTCCATCTGGTTGTTCCTGAACATGTTGATATATTGGGCCTGCTGGTTCATGTCATTCACATAGTAAACCGTATTCTCATGCTTTTCCCTGTTCCTTTCAAGATAGTCGTTAAGCGTAACATATTCATTGTTTATTGTTTTGAATATGATAATATCCTTAACCCTGTCATAGAACTTTTCTTCGCGCATACAGCCGTATTTGACAAAGGGATTGATGTCATCCCAGTACCTGGTGTAGTTTTCATACTCTTTTTTATGCAGAAGTATAAGCTTGTCTGCAATCTTTTTTGTTATATGTTTTGAAATCATCTGGACATAACCTTCATTCTGAAGGAAACTACGGGATACGTTCAGAGGAAGATCTGGGCAATCCAGCATACCTTTGAGCATCAGCAGGAATTCGGGTATTACTTCCTTAATGTTATCTGCCACAAAAACCTGGTTGTAGTATAACTTGATCTTTCCTTCCATGGTTTCGAACTCATGCTTCAGCTTCGGGAAGTAAATAATTCCCTGCATTCTGAAAGGATACTCCATATTGATGTGAATCCAGAACAGCGGATCCTTGAGGTCCAAAAACGTTTCCCTGTAAAACTCCTTATACTCTTCATCTGTACAGTCTTTCGGATTCTTCTTCCATAACGGGTTGGGATTGTTTATCGGCTCTGATTTTTCTTTTTTATCCTTGTCTTCTTTATCCTCATCAATTAAATAAAGCTCATACGGAAGGAAAGAGAAATACTTCTTCAGTATCTCATGCATTTTATAGTAATCTGTGTATTCAATACTGTCGTCAGCCATATAAAGAGTAACCGTGGTTCCGGTTTTATCCCTGTCCGAGCCGGTCATTTCGTATTCCGTATCTCCGCTGCTGATCCATCGGACAGCCTGGGCTCCTTCCTGGTATGATAACGTATCGATCTGGACTTTATCAGCAACCATAAAAGCAGAATAAAATCCCAGGCCAAAATGCCCTATAATATGCTGATCATCTGTTTTATCCCTGTATTTCTCAAGAAAATCCCTGGCCCCTGAAAAGGCTATCTGGTTAATGTACTTCTTTACCTCTTCGTCGGTCATTCCAATTCCGTTATCAATAACCTTGATGGTTTTTGCCTTTTTGCTGACCGATACGGTTATCCGGAACTCCTCCTGTCCTGTTGCAGGCGCTTCACCTATTGACTGGAGTTTTTTGAGCTTGCTGATTGCATCGGCGGAATTTGAAACAAGTTCCCTTATAAAAATGTCCTTTTCGGAATACAGCCATTTCTTAATTATAGGAAATATGTTTTCAGTAGTAATGGAAATACTGCCTTTTTCCTGTATCATACAATACCCTCCCGTTTAATAATTTCCTGAAAGTTGCAATAAAAAAGCAACAAGATAACTTATTGCCTGAATGAAAAAGTTATGACGCAGTTTTTATCTGCCTTATGTTTACACTATCAATATCATAGACATATAATCTTACAATGTCAATACTTTTTTAGCACTCACAACAACAGAGTGCTAACATCACAGTTTCTCTATCTCGCTCAATAACTCTTCAACAAGCCTGTCTTCTGGTATTTTCCTGATGATCTTTCCTTTTTTAAACAGCAGGGCACAACCGTCGCCGCCTGCTATTCCTATATCTGCTTCCCTTGCTTCTCCCGGGCCGTTCACTGCACAGCCCATTACAGCCACTTTTACATGCTTGTCTACATTTTCCAGTGCCTTTTCAACCTGCTCCGCAATTGCTATAAGGTTTATATCGGTACGGCCGCAGGTCGGGCATGAAATCAGCTCTGCTCCACGGTTGTATAAACCAAGGGATTTTAATATTGCCTTGCCTGCTTTTATTTCTTCCGTAGGACTCCCTGTCAGCGATACGCGTATCGTATCTCCTATTCCGTTCGCAAGCAGGGCGCCTATTCCAACGGCTGATTTTACCGTTCCGTAATATACTGTTCCGGCTTCGGTTACACCGATATGCAGCGGATAAGACACCTTTTCAGACATAAGCCTGTAAGCGGCTATCATCAGGGGAACGTTTGATGACTTCAATGATATCACAATATCGTAAAAATTCAGCCTTTCCAGAACAGACACATGTTTCAGCGCACTCTCTACAAGAGCTTCGGGCGTAATCCCGCCATATTTGTCCAAAAATTCCTTCTCCAGGGAACCTGAGTTTACACCTATACGAATAGGTATCCCGCGTTCCGCTGCACAGCTCACTACGCTCCTTACCCTGTCTTCCGAACCGATATTCCCGGGATTGATTCTTACCTTGTCAGCCCCTTTTTCCATTGCTGTTATCGCAAGACGGTAATCGAAGTGAATATCGGCTACAACCGGAATGGACACTTCCCTTTTTATTTCTTCCATTGCCAGTGCAGACTGCATATCGCGTACTGCGACACGAACAATGTCACAGCCCGCTTTTTCAAGCTCTTTAATCTGCCCGACAGTTGCCTTCACATCCGATGTTTTTGTGTTCGTCATGGACTGAATGGAAACAGGAGCATCCCCGCCTATATATACATTTCCGACACGGACTTTCAGTGTTTTTTTCCTTTCGGTTAACCAGTCCATAACTAATAACCTCTGAAAACTTTTGGTATATCATTGAATAGCGTGGCAATCAAAAGCGCTATCAGCATTACAAATCCTACCAGTGAAATCCACGCTTCTTTTTCCGGGGCAATGGGTTTTCTGCGAATTTTTTCTATAATAATTAAAACCAGTTTGCCGCCATCAAGTGCAGGGAACGGAATCATATTCATTACTCCAAGGTTCAGGCTTAAAAATGCGGTAATCTGGAGCAGGTTAAGCAGTTTTTCCGAAAGTCCCCTTCCCATTTCAACAACTTCACCTATATACGAAACAATGCCTACAGGCCCTGACACTTCCCTGAAACTTGCTTTTCCGGTAATCAGCCAGACAATGGAATAGTAAACATTCCTTATAGTGGATATTGAATAGTTTACACTGCTTCCCAGCGAACTTATGATATTGCCTTTCCTGTACTCAAACTGTACTCCAAGGTCAAAATATGTCTGGCTTGGCTGCGGTACTACACCTTCGATGTTAACCAGTTCTCCGTCCCTGTAAACAGTAATTTTTACGGGTTTATCCTTTGTCTTCTGGAGATAGTTGACAAGGTCCTTTCTTTCCGTTACCAGGACATCATCCACCCTGACTATCACATCTCCAGGCATGATCCCTGCTTTATCTGCAGGTGATCCTTTTTGAACCTCCCCTACCACATTATTCGCGGTGCCGTCAGTCGTACCTACGGTAATGCCGATCATGTATACAGGAGGTATCTCTTTTGGAGTAACCATTGTACGCTGCAATCCCCTTACACCTTCACGGCGGTATGCTATTTCAACGGGTTCTCCTGTTGATACATACAAAAACATGAACAGATCACTCGGATGGAAAATATGCTTTCCGTCGTAGGATACAATCTCGTCACCAGGCATTATTCCTGCCTCTTTTAATGGAGAGGATTCGCTCATTTCGGCCACAACCCTGGTATTGAAACCCATGGAAGAAGAAATAAGTGTAATAATAAGAATGGCTATAATAATGTTCATTGCAGAACCTGCCAAAATAACCAGTGCCCGTATACGTGCAGGTTTATTGTTGAATGCACGTAAATCGTCCGAATTTTCTTCCATTCCTTCCAGTTTCACGAATCCGCCCATCGGTATTGCACGTATGGAATACTTTGTTTCTCCCTTTCCCCATGAAAAAATCTTGGGACCCATGAAAATTGAAAACTCAAGGACTTTGACGCCTGACCACCTGGCTGCCAGGAAATGTCCCAGTTCATGTACAAGTATTAAAAAACTCAACGCAACCAATGCTACGAAAATATTCATACCGATACCTGCTTTCCTGTTATATTTTTATAAAACCGTTTTCCTTCCGCCATATTCTCTTTCATATATATTCAAAGTCTCCTCACGGGCTGAACGATCTATTTCTATTATATCATTAAGTGAAGGTTTGGTATGCACCCTGTGTTTTTCCAAAACTTCTTCAATCAATTCCGTAATGGCTTTGAATGAAATTTTCTGTTTTATAAACAATGATACGGCAACCTCGTTCGCAGCATTCAATACAACGGGCATGCTTCCTCCCGTTCGGGCTGCACGGATTGCCAGATCAAGACACCTGAATACCTTTAAATCGGGCTTTTCAAAGGTAAGCGAACCAATTTCACTGAAATCAACCCTGTCAAAACAGTTGACACGGCGTTCCGGCCATGTCAGCGACAACTGAATGGGAATTCGCATATCTGAAGCACCAAGCTGCGCTATTACCGAACCGTCATTATAGGCTACCATTGAATGAATAATGCTTTGGGGATGAACCATGACTTCAATTTTTGAAATGTCAATGCCAAACAGCCACCTTGCTTCCATGACCTCAAATCCCTTGTTCATCATAGTTGCGGAATCAACTGTTATCTTTTTCCCCATTGACCAGTTTGGATGGTTTAATGCCTGCTCCAACGTAACCTCTTCAAGCATTTCCAGGGTATAACCGCGAAATGGCCCGCCTGAAGCTGTCAGAATCAGTTTCTCAACATCTTCAGTCCTGTTTCCCGCAAGGCACTGGAAAATGGCCATGTGTTCGCTGTCGACAGGCAGTATGCTTACATTATTCCTTTCAGCAGCTTCCATTACCAGTTCTCCTGCAGTTACAAGGGTTTCCTTGTTCGCAAGGGCAATATTCTTACCTGCCTCAATGGCTTTAATTGTGGGTATCAGTCCTGCAATACCGACGACCGAAGTAAGTACGGTATCAGCTTCCGGAATTGTTACAAGCTCGGTCATTCCTTCGATGCCCCAGACAACTTTTATTCCTGTGTCCTTTAAACGGAATTTAAGCTTTTTTCCGCATTCGGCATCCATTACCGATACAATGACGGGTTTATATTTCCTTGCCTGATTTTCAAGTTTATCTATATTCCCTGCTGCAGAAAGGCCCAAAATCCGGACACCGATGTTGTCGCAAACTTCAAGGGCCTGTGTTCCTATTGAACCTGTTGAACCCAAAATAACCAAATTTCTTGTCATATGCATAACTCCAGGATTTATATTATAACGAACCTGATGTAAAAGTATACTATAGGTGCAACAAAAATCAAGCTGTCTATTCTGTCAAGGAGTCCTCCGTGCCCAGGCATAATATGCCCGAAATCTTTTATTCCCACATTCCTTTTTATTGCAGAAGCTGCCCAGTCACCCAGCTGAGAAACCGTTCCACACAGTATACCCATGATTAGGTAATGCAGAATGTTAAGATGCAAACCTGAGTACCCGTTTATGTATATAACACCGAAAAGAGCTGTGCAGACAATACTGCCCGCAATTCCTCCTATGCATCCTGCAACGGTTTTATTAGGGCTTATTTCTGGCAGCAGTTTCTTCTTTCCGAAGAACTTTCCTATGAAATAAGCGAAAATATCTGTTGAAAAGGTCCCTATTATTAGCAGCCAGGATAATTCATACCCGTTTTCCATCAGTCTGACCATAAAAATAAAGGATAGCAGAAAAGGAATATATGCCATTCCAAGCAGTGTAACCGCCACATCTTTCAAGGCAAACTGTCTGGGCTTGAAAACAAGCTGAAGAAGCAACCAGACAATTACCAGGTAAACAAACAGGTATACAAAATCCTGCCGGAAAACGGTATGGTACAGGTCCTTCAGGAAAGTGCCTTTCACTTCATCCACATATGCCCGTGTTATCAGATACATAAAAAAAACGGTACATGTGGAAAAACCTATAGACCGAATCGGATTGAAATTCACCTTTCTGACACATTGATAGAATTCATACAATGCAACCATCGAAACGGCAAAAACAGCTACTCCCACTATATAAGGCGGCAGTTGCATAACCAGGAAAAGAATAACCGAGGCAACCAAACCACTTATAATCCTTGTTTTCAAAAAATCACCGCCACTTTCCAAAGGACTGCACCGAACCAGAAAAACAGGCGGTATTACCTGCCGAGGCTGCCGAATCGCCTGTTTCTTTTCTGATATTCAAGTATTGCTTCCTTAAAATGTTTATCTTTAAAATCGGGCCAGAGAACATCGGTAAAATAAAACTCGGTGTACGAACACTGCCAGATCAGGAAATTGCTTATTCTCATTTCACCGCTTGTTCGTATCAATAAATCGGGATCGGGTATGTCTTCGGTATACAGCCTGTTCTGAATGTCTTTCTCTGTAATGCTGTCCTTGTCCAATACGCCCTTCTCCACATCATCCACTATTCTCCTTACAGCCTGGAGTATATCCTGGCGTCCGCCATAATTCAGCGCAATCAGTAAGGTCATTTTATCCTTGTCAAGCGTGTTTTTTTCAATCTTGTCAATCTGGTCAACAAGTTCTTTTGATAACCCTTTTCTGCTTCCGATTATCTTTACTCTTACATTTTTGTCGTTGGTTTCATTCTCAGCACTTTTAAGATAATCGAGGTACAGCTTCATCAGCTCATCTACCTCTTCCTTTGGTCTTGACCAGTTTTCACTTGAAAAAGCAAAAAAAGTAAGGTAGCGGATGCCCAAATCATATGCCAGTTCGATGGTTCTCTTAACAGCCTTTGCTCCTTCCCGGTGCCCTGCACTTCTTGGCAGTCCGCGTTTTTCCGCCCATCTGCCGTTTCCGTCAAGAATAATGGCTACATGCCTGGGTATTTTTGAAAAATCTATTGATTTATGACCTTTTAATATTGCCATAATATTCTCCTGTTTCGTCTTTTATTAAATAATAAAATGCAGTTTGAAAAAAATCAATACCGGTATACCGAAAAGATAGCCGTAAACAAGCTTACGATGTATACAGCCTGGCCGAAATAAAAGTTGTAATGGGTATCGTCATAACCAGGCCGATACTGCCTGCCAGCGCACGTACTATCTCCGAAGCCATGTAGTCACCGTTAATAATTTGTGCCAGCGGAACTTCGTATGCCGCAAAAAGCAGAATTAAACTCAGTGCACCGCCGGCATACGCAAGAATAAGCGTATTCGTCATTGTTCCCATTACGTCCCTGCCCACATTCAGACCTGAGGAAACCAGCTGCTGAAACCCGATCTCCGGATTTGTGCTTTTAATTTCGTATAATGCCGACGCAATGGACATACCCACATCCATTACCGCACCCATGGCTCCTATAATAATTCCTGAGAATAAAAGTCCCTGGTAGTTGAACCTGATTTCCTGCGGGATGTTTATTAGCATCAGCGTTTCCTCCTGGGCAAGCCCGGTAAGCCTGGCTGACGAACCCAAAACAAGGGCCAGTGTTCCGGCAACAATTACCCCTGAAACCGTTCCAAGCGCCGCAGCAAGGCTTTTCCTGTTCCAGCCGGTAATAATAATGAAACTTATTAAAATAACAACACTGCATAAAACAACCGACGTCAATAACGGCGGAAATCCTTTCAGAATCAGCGGTATCAGCACCTTTACAACAATAAACACGGTTATAAGCAGCGTGATAATCGTTTTAACCCCTTGGCCTCTGCCCAGTACCAGGATCAGAAACACAAACAGCGCCGCCAGGAACAACAGATAACCTTCTCTTACAAGGTCTGTCACATAAACATCAACCGGTTCGCCGTTCTCATCCAAATAGTATGTAATAAAAACCCGATCTCCCTTTTTCAGCCGATAGGTTTCATAATCGGTAAAGTATGCGGTGGTACTGTGTTCTGCCACCACTGTTTTCCCCTTATGTTCTCCTTCAAGTATCTGAACCCTGACAAACTGGCTTTCATAATAATAACCTTCTGCAGGTGTATTAACTTCATTTCCGGTATCCTCCAAAAGTTCAACAACTTTCGCACGTACCGGGTATGCTTCATCGTCAGCTGCCTGTGCAAAAGTAACAGAAAAAATCAAAAGCAACAGTATTAATGTGAAAAACCTTTTCATCGCAAAACCCCCGGAAAGCTAAAAAATAAAACAATCGATATTTGTCTGATATCAATTGTTTTCATTATACAATAAAAAACTAAAATAATAAAACCTGAGGGTATATAAGGAGCAGTATACTAAACAACAAATGTATATGACTCGTTGGCAAACGTCACAATATCTCCGTTCTTCAGTTTCACCTCGGTGTTGCACGTTACCCTTTCATTGTTGACATATGTACCGTTTACCGAGTTTAAATCGATAACATAGTACCCGTCTTCCTTTTTTACAATCTCTGCATGAATCTTACCGACAGCCATGTTCCGTATTGCATAATCCACGCTGTCAGAAAGCCTTCCAAACAGTGTTGAATCCTTTGTTAATTTAATTTTCTCGGAAGGGCATGAGTGGCTCTGCAGAAACGGCTCATTCACCGATGCAAACCCCAGCACTATGGTTTTATCCTGGATAACCATCCGGCTGCCTGGCATATGCCTGTTTCCCTGCGTAAAAGCCACGCCGACCGCTGTATCATTGGATGATAATTCAAACCCGGCAGGTTTTGCTTTTTCATGTCGGTTGACACTTTCAAAACCGGACGTCCCGTTTCCTTTCACCTCATTTTCCATATGCAAAGGTTTTCTTTTTGGAAAAACCTTATCCTCTTTTATGGCTTCATTGACAAAGCGTCTGCCAGAAGGAACATTAACCTGTTTTTCAGGCTCCGTATTGACGGTTTTTCTTTTATCCTTTGAAAACATTCTTGTAATTACAAAATAGTTTGATGCAAATCCAATAAGCAGTAGCCCTGATAAAGTGCTGGTCATATCCGAACTGATTCCTGAAAGCAGGATGCAAATCAATACGCAAAGAAGGAATATATTAACTGCACCGGTAATCAAATATGATTTTAAAGGATACTTCATTCCTGAAACCCTATGATTTCTTACAGGTTTTTTGACCTTATTCTCACTGTAACCGGCCCAGGGCCTTGGAATTGCGTCTCTTTTCTCTTTCCCTGCAAACTTCCCGGAGCCGACAGCATTATAATTATCAAGGATGTCTTTTTGTGGTTCTTCCGTAGCACCGCCTTCATTCGCAGCCTGCTCGTTTGTACAATGCCGTTTTTCCGGCAGCTTTTGGTTTATGCAGTTTAAAAGCTGATCAGGAGTAAACGTTTCGGACTTAAGAACATCCAATAGTCTTTTCAGAAGGCTTCCAGATGAATCATCAAGCAGCCGGATATCTTCAAAAATCAGCCTGTGAAGGAAATCCCTCAGGGTATTTGAATCAAAACCGCAGTTATTTACGGGAAAATACATGAAATACAATGACAAGTCGCCGGGATCGCAGTAAATATACGACTTATCAAAAACCACGGATGAAACATCCAGCAGATAATCCCTCAGTTTTGCAGTGATATTTCCAATCTGTTTTATGATATACTCAAATTCTTCGCACTTCAGGCTCTTTCTCTCCAGCACCTTTGCCAACGGTATTTTCGATGTTATTTCGAATGACAGCTTCCAGTCGTTGTTCAGCCTTTGAACAGACAACGGCAGCAAAAAGTCAATCCGGTTTTTTGCCAGCATTTCGGCCTGGTATTCTATAATCTCTTCTTGAGCCGGAACAGAAAATGATATGTAGCTCTTTCCTCCATAACCGGCATATGTCGCCTGAAAGTCATATATGTTTTTCATAATATCACCTTTCACGGCAATAGTATTATAAAAGCAGCTGCTATGCACGGTGACAGTGGTATTGCAACGTTTTTCATGCTTTTGGCCCTGATACATTTGATAAGCCCCGCCAAAGAAGACAATGCAAATGTCAGGAACAAAAACCTGAAAGCATCCTCAGGCAAAAGAGACTGAACGCACAACGAAACAATGAATATATCTCCCAAACCTATGTTATTTTTGTTTATAGAATACAGGACCAGAAACACTGAAAGCAGCACAAAACTGACAATCCATGAAAAAAGGCTGAATGAAACGAATATGGCATGAATTATACTGATGCCTGATACCGAAATACATGCTAACAGCGGGATTTCCCGATCCCTGATATCAAAAAAGGAAGATACCAGGAGAACTGCTGTTATGGATATCTTTCGCACTTCTTTTTCAATTCCCGGAAGAAAGAATACCGACAGCAAATACAGAATTAATAATATTACCGGAACAGCCGTATCAAAAAACTTAACTGCTTTCTTTTTCATTATTCTGTTCATCCTCATCACCGCGATCATACTCACCGTATCTTTGAACCTGAATGAGCTCAATACCCATTCTGCCTGCCGTTTTCCTGCATTCCTCAAAAGCCTGAACATAGGCTTCAGGAAGCTCCTTGTTTTCCGGAACAACAATATAAGCCATCCTCTTGTATCTGCCCGATAACAGTGATACATCAATGATATAGTCCTTGACTTCGTATCTTTGGAAAGTGGATAGTTCGTTGAGGTTTTTTCTAATGGCCCCCACAACTGCACTCTTACTGTTGTAAGTTACCATAAACGGGTTCAGTGAAAAAATCATTACCAATGATCCGTCCTTGCCGTTATGAGCATACTCAATTAAATCGATGGTTTTAAAATTATCCGGAGTCAGTTCGGCATGCTCACCAAGCTCCTTTTTCAGCTCAGCCGCAAACATCCTGTCTATTTTTTTACCCCTGGCAAGATGCTGGGAAGTTGAACTCTTTCCTTTTTCCAGGTTCCACACGCTTTCATTTTCACCCGTATCATTTATGGACAGGCCGTGATCCACACCCCATGTCCATGACAGTACGGTGACCCTGTTTCTGAGCTTTATTTCCGGAATAATAAAGAACTGCGGCTTAACCGTATATTCCGCGATAATGTCTATGGTCTCCTTATCATCGAAAAATGCCGAACCTGAAAAATCTATATGCTCAATCCCGCCTTTTATCCACAGTTGTTTTTCCAGCTGGCCGGCATCACAATTCAGCTCTTTCAAAAGGTTATTCCTGATCATGCCTTTTGCAACAGTGCCGAAAACAACCGTCTTTGCTTTTCGGAAAAGCGAATCTGAAAGGGCAAGACCTACCAGCTGAACCTCCTGCATCGGGTCCTGTATTTTTTCGTTGACCATTTCAGCAATTTCAGCAGAGGAATCCTGGATGTTTTCAATCTCAGAAACAGTATTCAGAAGACTTTCAACGACATTTTCGTCTCCTTTTCCAATGGCATCTATATTGCCCGATATGCTTTCAACAGACCTGTAAAATGTTTCTATTACAGCAGTTTGTGACTTCAATTCCTCCGCCGCCCTGTTTATATCATCCAAAGCCTGGTCATGGTGCTGTTTCAGCCCTGATACTGCGTAAATATAACTGTATTGGGACAGCTCTGTCGCCACCTGGTTCAAAGCATGCTGTATTCTGCTGTATGTTGATATTATACGAATAACGGACAGTATCGAAATAACCGATATCATAACCAGCGGCAGAACTATTGCAGCTTCAACCGATACACTGCCTGACAGGCTTTTTCTGCCTCCCTCTTCTTTCGGTATTTTTTTATAAAGCCTGATTTTCAATAGCCATACCCCCATCTTATTTTGAACCTGCCTGTTTGCTCTCCTCTCAGAAACGAAGGGATAAATATGGCCTTCATTGATATGTCCGCTTCAACGATTATGAATGAATTGTATTCGGACATCATGAAATCAGGATTATCGAGTGTTTCTCTCAGATTTAGCTGCATCAGGTCCGCAGCCCTTAGCAGTTTGGTTTTCTGAGGCACCGCAAAAAGAAGAAGCCTCAGGTAATCGGTGTAATCAAAGGACACGACCGTTCCAATCAGCTGATTCTGAACACCCTGATCCTCTATTTTGCTGCCTATCGCCTTCAAACTTTCAGAGAGCTGGCTCACACCTGTGTCTATCATGTTGTTCAGGCTTTCTTTCAACGAGGAAAACAGTTTTTTATACGCCGGGCTGTTGACAAATAAATCAATAATCTCTTTTGATATTTTCTTCTTATAATCTTCAAGCTGGTTTTTTGTCCAGTTCAGGGCGCTGTTCCTTATTGATTTGTACTGGCTGTCACAGATCTCCTTCAGCCATGCTTTAAGATCTTCCATATCATTTATTTCATTTAACCTCCCGGGATCAACAGGTTTTATTTCATCTGCAGAATCTGTTTCGCTCCCCGCTTCGGTTATTGCCTGCTCAAGCGGCAGAAAAGCCTCATGAACAGCACCGGAAACTATTTCACGGATTAATGATTTCACCGCATCATCTGCCTTGTCAATCAGCTCATCCTTTTGCTCCTTCAGCCATTTGGATGAATCCTCGAGAAACTCTCCGGCTATGCCTGAAAATAGCGATTTCAGGCTTAACCTCCAGGTGTTCTCGGTTTTATACACAGGTACTTCCTTGCCGTTATTGATATCCTTTACATCAAGATAGGATTCACCCGCAGCCCAGCCAAAAAGGATAAGATTCTTTACAATAGGCACGCCGAAGCCTGTCCACCCTGAAATTGATACCGCCGCAGTATATGCGGTTTTGACTTTCTGCGGATCCATGTAAACATGTATAAGGTTAAGCCCCATTCTTATTCCGAAAATGGATACCTGTGCAAGGTCCGCGTTTGCTTTCTCCTTTTTTCTTCCGAAAATAATATATTCAACCTCGGCTTTCTCAAAAAATGTTTTTGCCGGGCCTCCATGAATGTTTATCCTTGGCGTCGATACCTTGTCGATATTGGAATTTTTAAAAGCACAAACAATATATTCATTAACATACAATGACTTTAACAGGGATTCACCGGCACGTGACAAGGCACCGCCTATTTCTTTTGCCATATTGCCGTTATTGTTTAAAGACCTTTTGTAGTTTTCTTCAGGTTCTGCATTCCTTTCCTCCCCATGGAGCAGGGAATCACTCTCCCCGTTTCGTTTTGAAGGAAGGGTTTCAAACAGTTCTTCCAGTTCCTTATCGGTCATTTTACTGTCTTTCCCGTTAAAGGTTTTCTCATTCTCTTTCTTCCCTTTTTCGTCAGCATCCTTAATATTGCTGCGAAGTTTTTTCTCATAGCCCTTATCCTTGCTGTCTGTTTCGTTTTCCTCCTTAAAGACCTTGTTGCACCATCTGTTGAATTCATTTTTTTCTTTTTGGCTTACATTCGGTTCCAGTTCATAGGAAGCTGTTTTGTACACAGAAACGGTCTGGAAAACCATGTCATTTACATTCCTGAACTCCTTCTCCAGTATGGTGCCAAAATCCTTTCTTTCAAAATAATTCAGATTGTCGTACAGTTTCCTGGTCTCGGCTATAAATTTCTGAAGATCCTTTATTATTTCATCAGCCTTATTTACCGAAGTACCGGCAACGGAATACAACTCATTCAGATATTCCAGGTTCTTGTCTGTAACCGATTTTATTGAGTTTAACACTTCAGGCGATACAGAAATCTCCAGTTTCCTCATGTCAGCTTTTATCTTGACCAGAAAAGCATTGTCCGATTTTTCGGATTGCTCCTTTATATCCGAGTTTATGTCTTCTGTCAGCCGCAGAATCTCTTCACGCTGATTCAGAATACCCGAAACCAGTTTACCTGCTTCTTCGTGATACTTGATGAATTTGGCGGTAATTTCCCTGATTCCGGTCATTTTCCCCTTTACTGTTTCAGCCCTGGTTTTGATTTCTTCAAGTATCCCCGCGCATTTTTCGGTCTTTGATCTCAGTTGCCATTCGTCTTCCTCAATTGATGCCTTGACAGACCGTATCTCGCTTTCCCTGTCGTCAATTTTGTCATTGATATCCTGTATCTTTTTCCATGTCTTATCCCGTTCATCTTGCAGTGAGGAGATTTTCCTGTCCAGGTCTTCAAGAGTTCCTCTGAGTTCATTAATCCTTTGTTCGTATGACTTTATCGCATTCTCGTCAGGATCTTTCCTGACCTTTTCCTTTTCTATTTTTTTCTGAAGCTCTGAAATCTCCCTGTTTATTTTTACCTTTTCCCTGTCGCAGTCCCTGATGCTGCCTTCAACCCGGTCATAGTCCTTCAATAGAGGAGCTTTTTCTTCCTTAAGTCCGGAAATCTGGTTGTTAATCTCGTCTATCCTGCTTCTTGCTTCTGATATTTTTTCAATAAGCGAAGGCAACTCACGCCATGTTTTGTCAAGCTCCCGGTTTGATTTTTCCATGCCGTGGATTTCATCGATCAGTGAAGACATCGTACGCAGGTTATCATCAATATTCTTCATTGGTTTATTATTATTTAAAAAAAGTGGAACTCTTTCGGCCAGAAGCAGACTTAAATAAACCTGATCCTCGCGAATTTTCTGCATTTTGTCTTCAAGATCCATTCGTTTGTTCAAAAGACCGGACTGGGCCATAAACATATTAAGGGCCTTAAGTTTCCCAAGGAAATTTCCTATCGTGTTTACCGGCGCACGGTACTTCATAAAATGAGTAATTTCCTTTTCAAGAGCCTGTTCATCAGCAAGGTTAAGCACCGGGTATACCTTTACACTGTCAACCGAAAAGCCGAAAAGGTCTGTTACCCCTGGTATAAATGCGTTTTCAACGCCCAGGTTTTTTTCTGTAAGCTCATATATCAGCTCTTCAAGCTCTTCTTCATTGTATGCCGTCGCCCAGAGCCCGTAATTCTCTTTCAGCGGTGCAAAATACCGGGTAAGCGCTGAATGAACCGATAACTGTACAGCAGCGCGGGCATGTCTTTCCCCGGCCCGAAACCTGGACAAATCCACTACAACCCCGGAAAAGGCTATTAAAGCCGACAGTATAATACTGATAAAAACTGTAACACTGCCTCGCAACCTCATAACCAAACCCTTTTTTAACCTATTTGAAATAACCTTTGATATCCTGAAGGGCATTTACCAATGGCTTGCATCTTTCCTCCACCCATTCCTTTGCTCCTGACTCTTCATATATCTGAAGCAGATAGTCTACATTCTGCATAAAATCCTGCGGATCGTTTACTGTGGTTTCGCTGTATGCCTCAATTAAGCAATAACCCGACAAATCAATACGATTGAAGAATCCTTTGAAGGGCAAAGGATATGCAGCTTTCGCCCTGATGCCGACTTTTTTGCTGAGCAGCAGGTTCCTGTAATTTACTTCAATTTCAAAATTATCTTCCGGTTTGATAATGCTTTTTGACATCAGCTCATCCTGTAAATCCCGGACGGCTTTTTCTCCCCTTTTCCTTACGTCGGTGTAAATATGCCAGTACATACCTTCACTGACATATGCATTCCTGCTTGTAACGCCTTCCCTGGGATCTGTTACATCAGGTTCATATCCCCACAAAAAAGCCAGATTCTGAACATACCCGCTGACTGCCGCCTGCATCAGGCACTGCTGATAGTACAGCATCCCAAGGTATACAAGTATCAGAATGCATATAATGACCACAGGAAACACAATGGCATACTCAACGGTGGCAGCACCGGCGGTATTCTTTATTGCAGAATGAACTGCAAAACCGGGTTTCCTTCTCATGGCATCATGGCCCGGGTGTGGGTGTTACCGGGGAATACATACCCGGATCGAGAGTTTGACCCAATAAGCTGCGGACAAAGTTAAATATCTGTTCCCTGAAAATCAGGGCCAGCCCTAAGGCAATTGCCACCAGTACGACAACTTCAACCGTATTGATGCCTTTTTGATCTGAAATCAGCTTTCTTATAATCTTTTTCATTTTCGACCCTCCGAAAAACCTTGTTCATTTAAAAGATAACCGGATTACAGCCGGCGATATGGCAATTACCAGGATGGCTATCAGCATAAGCATCATCGGGAATACAAGTTTTGCCGAAGCCGTCTCACCCATTTGCTTTACTGCATGTTTTCTCATTTCCCAGGTCTCGTGGGACATCCTTTTCAGTTCATTGACCATTTGACTGCCTCCAATCCTGGAGTTTTGCACTATCATGCTGGCAAAGGATGTTATTTCCTTAATCTTGCATCTTTCAGAGAATTCCTGCCAGGCCTGGCTTTCACTGATACCCGACTCCATGTCCTGCAGGACTATGCCCAGTTCCTCGTATAAAGGCCTGCTCTTGTCCGCGTCGTTATAAATCTTCACCAAAGCCTGACGAAGGTGCATCCCGGCATTCATAAGCAGTGCAAGTTTACTGACGAAAGCGGGAAAATCTATCATGAACTGTAGCTTTCTTTTGTTAGCCCTGTCGTCAAGATTTCTGTCCGCGAGGAAGAACAGCAGGATACCCGCAGCAGGAATTACAGCCAGGAACGCAACACCTGAATTTGAAACAGCCCCCAGGAAGGAAGCGACAATCGTCCCCAGGAAAAAATACAGAAACTTCTCAGCCCAGTGTACCTGCATAAAGAAACCGGCATATCTTGTTCCATAAACCATAACAATACGCTGATACAGAAATACGTAATAAGAACCTGAAGCCGGAATGTTCAGCCGATCATAAAGCCACATGCCAAAAGCCAGCAAATCCTTGTAACTGTATTCTTTTTTATCGAGCACCTTCAGTTCCTCCAGGTAAAATTCCTTTACATTCCGGTTTGCAACAGTATAAAATACAGCGATAACTGCCATTATTATGAAATAAACGATATTCAAGCCATTCTCCTGCCTTAAAACCTAATATTCATCATCCTGTTTGAAATAATAACGCCGCTGCCCATCAGTATCAGCGAAAAGGTCATTATAGCCCGTCCTGCTGCAGTGGTATACATTGGTTCCATAAACTCGCCGCTCATTATTGAGATAAAGAGAACCATTGCAACAGACGACAGGGAAAGAATCCGCTGCTCCTGCCTTTTTGCCGCAAGGCTTGTTTCAATCTCCTGCTTGATTTCGATACGCTCGCTAATCATCCTCGTGGTTGTCCTGATTATTTCCACCAGGTTTCCGCCTGTCCTCTTGGAAACCGAAAAAACATCTGCAAAATGCTGTATCTCCTCAATTCCAGAACGTTCGGCAAAATCCTTCAGTATTGACTCAATATTTTCATTCATCTGCAGCCTTTTTATAATCAGGCCTGTTTCGTTTACAATATCGGAGTTCTCACCCGGGTACAGGTTTTCCAGCGTTTTATGCGCCTGCACAAACGCCTGTTCCACAGATTTACCGGCAGACAGCGATGCCCCTACGTAATACAGCAGGTCTTTGAACTGAAGCCTTAATACATTCCGCCGCTTCTCAACAAGCTGTTTTTTCTTGATTACCGGATAAAAAAGGCCTGCTGCAGAACAGATTAATACAAAAGCTGTGTTTTTATAAAACACCCAGGCTGTGACCGCCATTGTTACAGCTCCGATGGCAGCATAAAGAAGCCACTCATGTTTACGGTATTTGTACTTATCATATCTTCTATATTGTGACAATTCTTCTTTCAGTACATTACTATTCACTTTATACACCATCTTTGATAATTTAACATAGATCTTATAAAAACTGTAAACTGATGTCAATATTTTTGGCATAAACATACGGATTTTTGGCATAAACGGCTATTTTATCCGTTCACGCAAAATTTTATACAATTCACGCAAAAAATTTGCAGTACTAAAGAAATGAAGCTGCATTAAAGATATGCCTCTTTGATCATATCATTGCACGGAATTGACGGATATGTGTCATCTTTCATGAATTATCCTGATCTTCTGATATGCCTTTCTGAACATCCTGATCAATGGTCAGTATGACAGAAAAAGTGCTTCCTTCTCCCAATTTGCTCTTTACATGGATTTTCCCGCCATGCCTCAGTATTATTATCCTTGCTATTGAAAGGCCGAGCCCATGGCCGCCCTTGTTTCTGTCCCTTGATTGATCGGCGCGGTAAAACCTGTCGAAAATATTATGGATATCCTTGCTGTCTATACCGCATCCCGAGTCCTTTACAGACATGATTGCCCGGTTTTCTTCCTTTTTCAGACCTATTTCAATCTTTTTCCCCGGCTCGGTGTATTTCTGAGCATTGTCCGTGAAAATCCGCATGGCCTGCTTTATCAGGTTCCTGTCACCGATAATTTCTATGTCTTTCTCGATTGAATCTTCAATTATATGCTGCCTGTTAACCATACGGGTCTCCTTGATAAGTTCCTCCATCATATCGCTGAGAGAAAACTTTTCCTTATTTAACGCCAGTGTGTCCTTGTCATTTCTTGCAATAAACAGAAGTTTCTCTACGAGCTCCTTCATGTTGTCGGTCTCTTTTCCGATTGCTTCAATAGCCTCAGCCAATACCTCGGGGTCATCCTTCCCCCATCTCTCAAGCATCCGCGTGTATCCCTGTATTACAGAAATGGGTGTCCTGAGCTCGTGTGAGGCATCGGATACAAACTGGTTCTGCTTGTTGTATGCGGTTTCAATCCTGTCCATCATTTCATTGAAAGTGACTACAAGCTCTTTCAGCTCGTCCTTTGCATTCGTGACATTAAGCCTGAGGTTCAGGTTCTGGGCTGTTATTTCCCTTGTCATCCTTGTCATTTCTGCAATCGGGTTCAGTACGTTTCTTGTAATGGATTTGCCCCTGAAGAAAAGCATAATCGTTACAATACAGTACAGAACGGCAGAAAAACCGAAAATGACCAGCATTTCCACAAGAGTTCCGGTTATATTTCTGAAAATGTTCATTTCATAAATCCGGCCGGAAAGACTGATATACGATTTGATCATAATGAAAACCGAACCGTCCCTGCTGTAAAACCATATTGGAACCCGCGAATGAGGCCTGGAAAAATCCCTGAAGGTATTGACCAACGTCTCGCCGGTTGAATCGAAAAGGGCTATCTCGGTATCTTTCTGAAGGGCTATATCAAGCAGGACTTCCGATAAATCATCCGACATCATAAGACTGTCCGTAATTTCTTTCGCATCTATGCCTAAAGCAACAAGGTTATAGGCTATATACACTATAAGAATTAAAATAAGACAGGATAAAAAAGTATCAATGAGCATGTGCGTATAGGAAACAGAAATACGGCGACTCATTGAAAAACCCGTTTTCTCCGTGTTTTTTCTTGCTGCGGCTTTTCTTCCTCCATTTTTCGAACCCGGGTTTTCGTTTTTTTTCTGCTCCGGTTTCGCTGACGATGATGATACTTTTTTATTCCGTATTATTTTTCTTGTTTTAACCGCTGTATTCAAAAATATACCCCACTCCGCGTACGGTCTTGATATATGAAAGATTGTACTTCTGGTCTATTTTGGCTCTTAGGTATCTTATGTATACATCTGTTACATTTGTATCACCGTAGTAATCATATCCCCACACCTTCTCGATTAACTGTTCGCGGGTAAGAACAATTCCCCTGTTCTCCATCATGTATTCCAGCAGGTCATACTCCTTTTTGGACAAGGGAATTACTTCATCTTTATATGTAACGGTATGCCTTGTTTTATTCAGGACAAGATCTCCCGCTCTCAGGATATCGCTGTCCTTTTTAACTGCATTGTTCTTCCTTTTCAGGGCAACACGTATTCTTGCAAGAAGTTCTTCTATGGCGAAAGGTTTTGTGACGTAGTCATCGGCACCGCTGTCAAGACCCACCACCTTGTCCGATACATCATCTTTCGCGGTAAGCATAATAACGGGTATGTCCGATGATTTCCTGATACGCCGCAAAACCTCAATACCGCTTAGCAGAGGAAGCATCAGATCAAGAATCACGAGATCGATATTGTCATTTAAAGCTTTTTCAAGGCCGCTTCTGCCATCGGAAGCAATTTCCACCTCGTAGCCTTCGTGTTTAAGCTCAAGTTCAAGAAACCTCGCTATTCGACTGTCATCCTCAACTATCAGTATTTTTTCAGCCATATTATCCTCCATGGAATGTGTTGCTCAAAAACCTGTCTGACTATTCAATAGTCGTTTCATTAAAGTCGTTTTTTGGCTCTTCGGCGCTTACAACTATATCCTGTCGCTCGTTCTGTACATTCTGACAACTATCCGTGTTTCTGCCTGTTACATTCTGCACTACTGATGAAATATCCACTACTTCCCCTTTTGGTTCCCTGATGCTGATTCTGTAACGCAGCAACAGCAGGATTAAAAAGATGGGAATTACAATATAGGATGCCAGGATTAGCAGCAGAAGAAAAATATTAACCGGAATACTGATTATCACGCTGTTGTTGTCTTCAATCACAACGCGCATCTCAAAGCCTTTCCTGACGAGCTTGCAAACACTTTGCCAGATATCATTAACCTGCTTTTTTCGGTCAAAACTTCCTGGGTTGTAGTTGTAATTGCTGCTTTTTGTGCTGTTTTTATTTTTCTCAAAATCCACAATGGCTTCAAGAACATCGCCGTTGTGCTTTTCCAGGTAGAATTTTGCCTCTTCATAGCTGCAGTTGGTCCTTTTTCTCATTTGATCCACAAGTTCCAATGTAATCATGCAATGCACCTCCAAATTCTGTTCTACATTGGACATTGTAAAACCTTAAAATTAACAGACCCTTTATAAAAAATTAAAGTTTCATTAGAATAATATTAATCCATATATCCGTAAACCTAACAGAATATATTTTTCAAACATACGAAGCAATTCTGTTTTAAGGTGATACCCCCATTCGGCAGTATCACCCGTAAACAGTACAGATTTCTATAGTCCAAGCATGAATTGGTATTTCAAATCTTCAAATTTCGGCAGGTACTCATGCCCGAAATCAGGATATATTATCATATTCTTTTTGGATTTAATTTTATTGTATGCGGCAAACTGGGAAGACGGCGGACAAACAGTGTCCATAAGGGCTGTGGCCATTAACACTTCGCCCCTGATCCTGTCTGCAAGATGCTGTATATCTATATACCCTAACTTGGTAAAAACCTCTTCCTCGCGCAAATGCAACGGATCGAAGTTTCTGAAGTATTGTGTCAGTTCAACATATGCATCCTTTGCAAGGTCCATTTCCCATACCCTTTTATAATCGCTCAGGAAGGGATAGCACGGCGCAAGTTTTTTAATCTCCGGTACAAGCGCGGCACAGGCAATGGTCAGACCTCCGCCCTGGGAACCGCCCATGGCACCCACCCTGTTTTTATCCACAAAGGGCATGTCCATTACTATTCTTGCCAGCATGGTGGTATCAAGGAAAATATCCCTGAACAGTAAATTATCCGGGTTCGGATCGTCAAGACCGCGAATAATATGTCCCTCGAGAGTGTTGCCGAATACTCCGCCCCTGTCTTCAGACAATCCGCCCTGGCCACGGCAGTCCATGGCTGCAACGGTAAAGCCCGAAGCTGCATAGGCAAGATGGTTATGCCAGTCTCCGCTGTTGCCCGAATACCCGTGGAAATGAAGTATTGCCGGAGTCGGTTCTGTAATGTCCCTCGGTTTCAGCAGTTTTGCATGAATCCTTGCTCCCTTGACTCCTGTATAAAACAAATCATAGCACTCGGCAACGGGATTGACGAAGTCTGCGGGAACAAGCTCAACCCTCGGATCGGTGCTGTTCATCTCATTCAATGCTCTTTCCCAGTACTGATCAAAATCCGCAGGTTTGGGGTTTCTCCCCGTGTATTTTTTCAGTTCTTCAAGCGGCAAATCAAAAACAGCCATATACATACCCTCCTCACAAAAAAATACCAAAAACCTCCTGCATTTTTGGTAATTACCTCTTATATAAGAATTATAACGTCAAACAATTATAATAACAATGATAATTTATTTCGTGAACTTCGTCATTGTGGACATTAAGAGCCTCTTTTGCTAAAATTAAGAAAGTATTATGTTACTTGTGACTAAACGTTTAAACCGGCTTTTACTTTTTATTTCGGGAGGACAGGATGAAAAAAGTACAGTACTATCACAGCAGGTGGTTTAACAGATTACTGAAGTCCACTTTCGGGCTGTATCTGAGAAAACGGTTCAAAGTAAACATATACAATCACAAAATACAGAATATAAAACCCCCTTACCTGGTTATAGGAAACCATGTCGGAGCCTGGGATCCTTTTCTTATGTCCATTGGGATACCCGATCCTATTTATTTTGTTATTTCAGATTCCCATTTCAGAAATTTCTGGCTGCGGCAGGTACTTAAATTAGTAGGCGGTATACCCAAAACAAAGCAACTGGCTGATTCTGGAACAATCCGCGCAATTATTTCAATAATTAAAAGAAAAGGCGTAATCGGATTATACCCGGAAGGCGCGCGCAACTGGGATTTGAAAAATGTTCCGGTTATTTACTCCACCGCGAAGCTGATAAAAAGTCTTAAAATTCCTGTCATCAGTACTCTTATGCAGGGAGCCGGCCTTACAAGGCCAAGATGGGCAAGAAGTTCAAGAACGGGCATAATAAATATGAATTATGACATTCTTTTGGAGCCCGATGAAATAAAGAAACTGGATGTTGACGATATTTACCGGAAAGTTGTGGACGGGATTTATCTGAATGAATATGAATGGCAGAAGAAAAACATGATACCATTCAGAGGCAAAAACCTTGCGGAATACCTTGATCTGTTCCTTGTGGTATGCCCGAAGTGCAAATCCCTGTGTTCCCTTTACAGTCACGGCGATTTTTTCACGTGTAGGGATTGCAGCTATACGGTAAGATATGATGAGTATGGTTTTTTCACAACAGAGGATGAAAAATTCTTTGATTCGCCTCAAACCTGGAGTGAATGGCAGAATAATTATCTTTACGAATTGTTATCACGGGAAGAGTATAAATCAGGAAATGTCCCCTTGTTTACCGATACCAAAACAAGGCTGTTCACCGGTAAACGCAGGGGCAAACTGAGGAAATATAACTGGCTTGGAAAAGTAAAGTTATACTTCGACAGGCTGGAATTCATACCTGAAAAGGGAGAGCGGTACTCATTCCCGCTTGACGAAATTACAGGCACGAATATCCAGAACAATAACAAGCTGGAGTTTTATTACAGGAACACCCTTTATCGTTTTAAGTTCACCACGCAGCACAAGTCTGTCTATAAGTACGAGCTTGCCATCAATATTATAAATAAAATAAAATCAGCCGCCCGGCCCGACCCGGTTACAGAATGAATGACATGACAATTGCAAACAATGTGCTGAGAAGAGTTCCCATCAGATAATACTCTGCAAAGGATGCGTCCCTGGTGATTCTGTCGTACCGCGCTATGGATTTGGCGGTCAATACCAGCCCAATGGCAGAGTACTGCTTAAGAGAAATAAACAGTACGATAATGATTCTTTCAAGAGTCCCGATATACCTTCCTGCTCTCCTGTCCCTTCCTCCCTTTTTGCTCTTCGGGGCAGGCTTAAAGCTCATCAGTAACCTGGAAATAACAATGTTTGCAGGCTTATGTACCGCCAGCAGAACAACCGTCCAGGACAGCAGATTTCCCGGAGGTATACCCAGGGTGTAAAGAAGATTTCCGGTAAATTCATTAATGCCGAATGAATGGCTTGATGTCACAAACAGGTAAGCTGCTGTCACCAGGACAAGCAAATGCAGCGCCTGATCGGCAAAAAACACATTCCGCTCATTACGTGCTGAAATACTGCCTTTCTTTTTTTTAGCCGATATGTACATGTATTTTATATAATCAATTGCAAAATGCAGAACAGCCGCTGCCGTGGAATATAAAAACACCGGCAGGGATATTACCGGCAATGAAACAATCAGCATCGACAACCAGTACAACAACCCGTGCAGAAAAAGGTTCTTTTTGTCTTCAGTCTTCCTATAGGCCATTTTTTCGGTCTGAATGTAAAAATCTCCTAAGATATGCCCTGATACCATCAGCAAAAGATAATCCCTAAACATTACATCTCCTTATCCTGCTTAATATTTTCCCCACTTCATTCAGTGCTTCCCTATAGGTATAATAGCTGCCGCCGCTAAGATGTTTCTGTAAGGATGATTGCCTGATTCCAAGCCTTTTCGCAACATTCGCCTGGGTATCATCGTGTTCCATCATATCCCATATGGCTTCTCTCTGCCGGTCTGTCCATGAATTTTTAATTGCTGTAATTAGGGATGTCACCGTATTGATTAACTCAATGCAAATACTGTCTCCGCCGTCAGTTTCAAACCGGATATCCGTTACAGCTGCTTCCTTTCTTCTTTCATTCTGGCGCAGAAACTCAATTGCCTGCCTTGCTTTATGGTATGCAGGCCCGTCTGCGCCTATGGACAGTTCAGGATTGATATCGGTAACAATATCGCCGATTCCTATACCGAACCTGATTTTTGCAGGATACATCTTCCTTTCAATCTCGGTAACAATGGACATGAGATTCTTCCCGTCAAGCAGCAGCCCCTGAAACTCATCCCCCAAGGTAATTGTAAACCTGGAAGCTATGTCCTGCGCGTATTTATCATTAATGCTCCCAAGAGTATTCCTTAGCTTTACCTGTACATCTTCCCTGTCTTTTATTTTCTTAGAGTTCCTGATATCCCCGATAATGGCGATATAACTGTCTATATTCTGAACCATGCAATCCCCCCAGAGCCTTACACAAAAAGTATATAGCATCTATAATAAATAATCAAGAATTATTCACTGTAGAGGCTATAATCATTAATTATTCGTCGTAGAGGCTATAATTTGGAATTATTCGTTACAGGGGCTATAATAAATGGGTTATTCACGACAGATGCTATAATCATTATTATTTGCTTATTAATCCACATCAGAATATATTTTGACCTCTATATGCCTTTCCGCAATTACAGCAAAAACCCTGTAAACCTTTTAATATCAAGGCTTACAGGGCTAATCCCGTTATTCCCACTCAATGGTTGCCGGCGGTTTGGACGTAATATCAAAAACAACACGGTTTACACCGTTTACCTCATTAACAATTCGGTTCGATACCCTTTCAAGGACTCCGTAAGGGATTTTGGCCCACTCAGCGGTCATAAAGTCCCGGGTGGTAACGGCACGGAGAGCCACTGTATAATCGTAGGTCCTTCTATCCCTCTTCACGCCTACACTCCTCATACCTGTTAAAACAGCAAAATACTGGTTTATGGATTTGTTCAAACCGGCTTTTTCCAATTCATCCCTGAAAATCTGGTCCGCATCACGGAGAATTTCAAGTTTCTCAAAAGTTATTTCACCAATAACCCTTACAGCAAGACCGGGACCCGGGAAAGGCTGGCGCCATACCAGCTGTTCGGGCAAGCCAAGTTCAAGCCCTACCTTGCGTACCTCATCCTTGAAAAGTTCCCTCAGCGGTTCAATTATTTCGCTGAACTCAATATGTTCGGGAAGACCGCCGACATTATGGTGGCTTTTTATTACTTCGGCGCTGCCTACCCCGCTTTCAATAACATCGGGGTAAATGGTGCCCTGGACAAGAAAATCAATTTTTCCTAATTTCCTGGCTTCTTCCTCGAAGACGCGGATAAACTCCTCTCCTACAATTTTTCTTTTCTGCTCGGGGTCGGTTACGCCTGCAAGGCGGCTTAAAAAGCGTTCCTGTGCATTTACGCGGATAAAATTCACATCAAACTGCTTTCTGAAAACTTCCTCAACCTGGTCTGCTTCGTTTTTCCTGAGCAGGCCATGATCCACGAGGATACATACAAGCTGTTTGCCAACAGCTTTATTTACCAGTGCTGCCGCAACCGCGGAATCAACACCGCCCGATAACGCGCACAGAACCCTTTTGTCGCCCACTTTCCTTTTAATTTCTTCAACTGATTCCTCTATGAACGAGGAGATTTTCCAGTCAGCCCTGCATTCGCAAATGCGGAACAGGAAATTCCTGAGCATGTCTTCTCCATCCTGGGTTTCCAGTATTTCAGGCTGAAACTGGACACCGTACAGCTTTTTCTCCTCATTCCCGATGGCTGCCACGGCACAGTTGCGCGATCTTGCCAGAACCTTAAAACCATGCGGCATCACGGACACATGAAACGTATTGCTGAGCCAGCAGCTTGTTTCGGTGTTTATATTTGAAAACAAATCATTGTCCGTTTCAAGCGCAATTTCAACCTTTCCGGATTCACCGCCGGATTCCTCCTCCACTTTGCCGCCAAGTTCAGTAACCATCAACTTCATGCCATAGCCTATGCCAAGAATGGGTATACCCATTCCGAAAACGCCGGGATCAAACTCAGGCGGTTTTTCGGTTGTTGCAGAGTCTGATCTGCCGACAAGGATAATTCCCTTTGGATTCTTTGAGAGAATTCTGTCACAGGAAGCATTATACGGCATAACTTCACAGTATACATTCGCTTCGCGGACTTTACGTGAAACCATCTGGTTCAAGTTTTTCCCAAAATCAATAATTATTACGGTATCCTTATTCATTCGCAAGTCCTCCTTTCAGGGATGTAAAATATTCCCGTTTTAATATGATACGCAGGTCGGGCATTAATTAGTCAGTTCCTCCTGCATGAACAGCGATAATAAAAAGTATGCATAATTATGACAGATCAACAGATTCCTGTAATGCTATGTAATTTAATATTCATATATTATAGTTTAAAACATTATCATGCGCAATGAAAATCTCTTTTTGTACCAAATGTTATGAACCTTTTACTGCTTGTTTCATATATTATTAAGGAACAGTGGTAAAGGAGATGATTCGCATTTGAAATATACTGATTTAAAAGAGTACCTGGGGAAAAAACCTTATTGTTTCAAAAAAAGCAAGGAAAAACAGAGGGAATTCGATCGAAAGGTGGCAACAACCGAAGGAAGACCCATTATTTTTGCATACCATGATAAAGATTATGAAAACAATTAAGCGGGAAAAAAATGACTCCTTCATACGCTTTGCCGGTTGTTACGCAGCGAACCGTTAAGGAGTCATCTTTTTTTCCTTATGATGCAAAACTGTTTTAATCCGGTTGTTGTTCTTTCAAAAAAGCATCGGGATTATATTTATTGTTTGCGTCCCAAAAAATCCACTGCTCATACCCTGCGTCATAAACTGCCTGTATTTGCTGCCTGTACTGTTCGGCAGCATACGTCTGATGTGCTTCTGCCGGAAGCCAGCTTGCAGTGTATGCCTGGAGATACGGCCTTATATCAGCCCTGTATTCTTCCACCTTTGAAAGCCTGTCTTTAGCCATCAGAAGCGTGTTATAAACCACTGCATACGGCTCGAGATCCGGGTTCGGAAATTTTATGCCGTTCACAATCTGTCCCCGTGCATACAGCGAAGGATAGGTCATTGGCGAAATATAATCCAGCTCCTTGCCAATCAGTTCGAGATACTGGCCGATATCCTCGCGATCACCGGGGCTTACGCACACAATTCCGAATATATCGGCCGAAAGGGTCACATCGGGCATTTCGCTTCTTGCATAGGCAAGAAAACCGTTAATAACTTCATGTTTTACAAAATCGGTTTCTCCGAAATCCATTCTGCTCCGGGTTCCATCCGGGAAACGAACATAATCGAACTGGATTTCATCAAAACCAAGTTTCACGGCTTCCTTCGCAATATCAACTATATACTTCCAGTTGCGTTCATCGCACGGATTCAGCCATGTCATGTCATTATTGTTTTTCTCTTCACGCCATAATCCGCCGTTTATATCCTTAACAGCCCGATCGGAGTTCTTCTTTGAAAACGCGGGATCCCTGAAACATACAAGCCTGCCGATAACATAAATATCCTTTTCGTGGAGCTTTTCAATGAGCTGTTTCGGATCATATTTCTTCAAAAAAGTACCTGCTTCAACCACTTCCGTGACCTTTGATTCATAGCTGACAATGCCGTCATCGTTCTTAATGTCTATGACCATGGCATTAAGTTCGGTCTCTTCAATAAGATTTATATAATAATCCATTCTCTCCCTGTTTCCGGCGGACCATCCCGTAAGATACAGCCCTTTAACCTTTACCTTTTCGGGAACAGGGGTCGGAGTAACGACAGGTTCAGGTGTCGGTGTGGGAGAGCCTGGTGCGGCTGTTGGCTCCGGTGTTGCGGTAATTTGCGGATTTGGTGTCGGAGTCGGGCTGTTCTGTGCCGATTCGAATTTGCAGCCCACAAACAGTGAAATGACAATAAAACAAATACTCAGCAGCAAAAGATTTTTGTAACCTCTCATTTTAATCCCCCTGGTTTTTCATTAGTAAAAAACAAACCTTTATTATTTTTCCCGCGACAAAGCGACATTTTTCAGGTATTTTTTCGCTTCTTATATATTATACTACAACGGGATGAGAAATGAGTACCTGTTTAGATAATTTTTTATGGAATTTTCCACAGTGTGAACTTATGAGCAGATCTTAACCCGTTTGTTCGACAGACCCGGAATTATTCTTCCGGCTCCTCCTGTCTTTCCCACCTTCCTGAGGATCCGCACGGCAGAACCAGTCCCGTTGATGCAGTCGGCAGACCTATTTCATCGCTGTATGCATGTCCTCCGAACCTTTTTGTCAATGTAAGATTCAAAATATTCGTAACAACGCTTGGAGCAAGACCGGTTGTATATGAGTTTATAAGGAAAAACAGCGGGTCAGGGCTTAGAATATCCATACAAATTTCCACCAGTCCGAAAAGCTCGTCCTCTATTTTCCACAGCTCACCGTTAGGGCCTCTTCCATATGAAGGAGGATCCATTATAATTGCCTCGTACATCTTTCCGCGGCGTTTCTCCCTGCGTACAAACTTCACCACATCGTCGGTTATGAACCTGACAGGCCTGTCGCTGAGCCCCGACAGGGCAATGTTCTCTTTTGCCCTTGTTACCATACCCTTTGCCGCATCAACATGACAGACTTCTGCTCCTGCATATGCACAAGCCACAGTGGCTCCGCCCGTGTACGCAAAAAGATTCAGAACCCGAACCTGCTTTGATGCCGACTTTATCTTTTTTATCATCCATTCCCAGTTTACGGCCTGTTCCGGGAATAACCCGGTGTGCTTGAAACCGGTAGGTTCTACATAAAACGAAAGATTTTCATAGCTTATAACCCATCTTTCGGGAAGTTTCCTCTTAAATTCCCAGCTTCCCCCGCCGCTTTTGCTTCTGTGGTAGTGTGCATCCGCCCTTTCCCAGGCTTTTTCATCGCCGCTTTTTGGCCATATGACCTGCGGGTCAGGCCGTCTTAAAATGTATCTGCCCCATCTTTCAAGTTTTTCTCCGTTTCCCGTATCTATAAGCTCATAATCTTTCCACTTGTCAGCAAGCAGCATGAGTTAATGCCCTCCATTCAAATTTCCGTCTAATTTTATCACAGCGCAATGAAAAATAAAAGACGGTCTTACTCAATACAAATATTTATTATGTCCGGAGAGATAATAAGAAGTATACGGAAAAATCTATAAAACACTGAAAAGGAGGATCGGTATGGGTGAGAACAGGAAAAAGCAGACCTTTATGCAAAAACCAATTGAAAGGCACGACACCGCTTCATGGGCCGATGCAAAGGAAACAGAGCCGGTAACCGGTGTTATCATACCAAAGGAAACGGGTGTAATAAACGCCAAGGAATATGTTGATCAGAACCAGAAGTAAACCGCTTCGGTTCTTGCTCGCCTGCGGTGAAGCCGGTTTTCCCTCCTTTGAGCCGTTGCCCCGGAAAAAGGCTTGTCCCTCATGGTACCAACCCCAGCCTGTAATTTATATAGTTTAATGCCGGCATTTATTCTGCGGGCCGGTTCGGGCTATGAAACAGGTAATTTAAAAGGCGTCTTCACAGGGACGCCTTTAATTGGTATTACCCGTTAATACTGCATTTCTGCCAGCCGTTTATACGCCTCGTATCTTTCCCTTGCATGTTTTTCCGCCTGTTCAAACAAATCTTCGGCAATGTCCGGGAATACGGTTGCAAGCTGTGAGTATCGTACTTCCCCGCGCAAAAACTCCCTGAAATCCTTGCCGGGTTCCTTTGAATCAAGAATAAACGGGTTTTTCCCCTGTTCCCTCAGAATCGGATTATAGCGGTACAGGTGCCAGTAACCGCATTCGACTGCTTTCTTTTCTTCTGCAATACTTGTTCCCATCCCGGTTTTAATGCCGTGATTTATGCATGGCGAATAGGCGATTACAAGTGAAGGTCCCTTGTAGTTCTCAGCCTCGACCAGTGCCTTTATCGTGTGATTCATGTTCGCACCCATGGCTATCTGGGCTACATACACATAACCATAGCTCATTGCCATCATTCCAAGGTCCTTTTTCCTGATTCTCTTGCCGGCTGCCGCAAATTTCGCCACTGCCGCCGTCGGTGTTGCCTTTGAAGACTGGCCTCCCGTATTCGAATATACTTCGGTATCCAGCACAAGCAGATTCACATCATCTCCTGCAGAAAGTACCTGGTCCACTCCTCCGAAGCCTATGTCATAGGCCCAGCCGTCACCTCCGATAATCCACTGGGACGGTTTGACAAGATAGTCTTTCAGCAGAAGAATCTGCTTTAATATCGAATCGCCGGGGTTCTCTTTCAAAATCTCAATAACCTTTTCCGAAGCCTTCTTGGACTCCTCTCCGTCATCGAAACTGTCAATCCATTTTTGGAACACATCCCTGGCCCTGTCTGAAATACCTGTTTTCATTGCCTCTTTCATCAAGTCGGCTATTTTTTCCCGCAGCTGTTTTACTGCAAGGAACATGCCGTAGCCGTATTCGGCATTATCCTCAAACAGTGAGTTCCCCCACGCCGGTCCTTTTCCGTAAGCATTAACGGTATAAGGTATCGACGGCGCGCTTGCACTGTATATGGATGAACAGCCCGTAGCATTTGCAATAAGCATCCTGTCACCGAACAGCTGGGTAAGAAGCCTGACATACGGTGTTTCACCGCAGCCCGGACAGGCACCGTTGAACTCAAACAGCGGCCGTACAAACTGGCTGCCTTTCAGCATCTTTTTGTCCATCACGTCTTTTTCGGCAACAGTCAGGCTGAACTCATAGTTTTCAGATTCCATCATTATTTCCTGTTCTGCATCCTTCATAATCAATGCTTTGCCCGGTGCAGGACATACTTCTGCACATACACCGCAGCCAGTACAATCCATCGGGCTTACCTGGATCCTGTACCTGTACCGTTCAAGCCCTTTCCCCTTAGCATCAAGGGTTTTGAAAGTATCGGGCGCACTTTTTTCTTCTTCACTGTCAAGTAAAACCGGCCTTATAACGGCATGGGGACACACAAAGGAACACTGGTTGCACTGGATACATTTATCAATCTGCCATTCGGGCACAAGAACAGCTATGCCGCGTTTTTCATATTTTGTTGTGCCTACCGGAAAACTGCCGTCCTCCATGCCGATAAAAGCACTGACAGGAAGTTCATCTCCTTCATGCCTTGCCATCGGCCTTTGAATTCTTTTAACAAAATCAGGTTCGTCTTTTTCCGGCATTTCCTCATCCCGGGCATCCTTCCATTCTGCCGGAACATTAACCCTTATTAAGGCCTTAAGTGATCTGTCTATGGCTTCCTTATTCATGTCAACTATTTTCTGTCCCTTTTTCCCATAAGCAGTTTCAACCGATTCCTTTAAATATCGTATTGCATCTTCGGCAGGAATGATATCGGTCAGCCTGAAGAAAACACTCTGCATTACCATGTTTATGCGGTTTCCAAGCCCCGTTTCCCGGGCAATTTTAATTGCGTTTATAATATAAAAGTTAATGTCATTGTCGGCTATATATCTTTTTATTGACGCCGGAAGTTTTTCTTCCAGTTCCTCCTCGCTCCACTGGCAGTTCAGGACAAATGTCCCCTTCCTCTTAAGTCCTTTCAGAAGGTCAAAATGATTTACAAAAGAAGGATTGTGACATGCAATATAATCAGCATTATAGACAAGGTAAGACGACCGGATGGGTTTTGGACCAAACCTGAGATGAGACACCGTCGAGCCTCCGGATTTTTTGCTGTCGTAGGAAAAGTATCCCTGGGCGTACAGGTCGGTGTTATCACCTATTATTTTAATGGCTGTCTTGTTTGCGCCTACGGTACCGTCAGAACCAAGCCCCCAGAACTTGCAGCTTACCGTGCCTTCAGGGGTTGTGTCGATAATCTCTCCTTCTTCAAGGGACGTGTATGTCACATCATCCACAATACCAATTGTAAACCTGTCTTTAGGATTTTCCTTTTTCAGGTTATCAAAGACAGCAATAATCTGTGATGGCCTTGTATCCTTTGAGCCCAGCCCGTAACGCCCTCCAACAACCTGTATATCCAGATGATTTTTGAATATGAAATCTACCACATCCAGGTATAGCGGTTCGCCTGGTGCACCCGGCTCTTTCGTTCTGTCGAGCACCGCTATTTTCTTAACTGACTTCGGCAGAACCTCAAGCAGATAATCATGGGAGAACGGCCTGTACAAATGAACCCTTACTGAGCCAACGCGCTCGCCCTTTTCGATAAGATAGTCCACCACTTCATCGATGCAGTCGCAGACCGAGCCCATTGCAACAATTACATATTCTGCGTCAGGGTGACCGTAATAATTGAATGACCTGTAATCCCTTCCGGTAATCCTGTTTATTTCTTTCATATATTCGTTAACAATACCAGGTACAGCGTTATAAAACGGGTTTGATACCTCCCTGTTCTGAAAGAAAATATCGGGGTTCTGTGCAGTACCGCGGACCACAGGGCGATTGGGGTTCAGTGATCTTTCGCGGAATTTATGAACTGCATCGAAATCCACCAGTTTTTTCAGTTCCTCGTATTCAAGCACCTCAATTTTCTGCTGCTCGTGGGACGTTCTGAACCCGTCGAAGAAATGAAGGAAAGGCACCCTCGACTTTATCGCGCTAAGATGCGCAACTGCGCCCAAATCCATAACTTCCTGCACATTTGACGATGCCAGTAGTGCAAACCCAGTCTGACGACATGACATCACGTCCTGATGATCACCAAAAATTGACAGCGCATGACTGGCAATTGCCCTTGCAGACACGTGAAACACTCCGGGAAGAAGCTCACCTGCAATTTTAAACATATTCGGTATCATCAACAGCAGTCCCTGGGATGCTGTATATGTTGTGGTCAGTGCACCCGCAGCAAGCGATCCGTGTACAACACCTGCAGCACCTGCCTCGGACTGCATCTCTATAACTTTCACCGGCTGATCAAACATGTTTTTCCTGCCATGGGCCGACCACTCATCCACCAGTTCGGCCATCGGTGAAGAAGGAGTTATCGGATAAATACCCGCAACCTCGGTGAAAAAGTAGGATGCATATGCTGCAGCGGTGTTCCCGTCCATTGTTTTCATTTTCTTTGGCATTTTCATCATTCTCCAAATGTATTTACGTGTTTATATTGCTCTCCGTATCCTGATTTTAGTCATGGAACATGCCCGGTTTTAAACAGGAACGGGCAAAACAGGCAGAAAAATTTTTGATCAAAACTATTGAGATTTTTTCAGTTATGGCTTATAATACTTAATGTCGCTGTCGGGGTGTAGCTCAGTTTGGTATGAGTGCTTGCTTGGGGTGCAAGAGGTCGCTGGTTCAAATCCAGTCACTCCGACCAGGAAAACCGCTGAAATGGTGCAGTTTCAGCGGTTTTTTTATTTCACGTCTGAGCCCTATTCACTACCGGATGCAAAAACCCGTTTTATTTCTTTCCGCAACGCTAAAAACGCCCTTTTATTGTTATTGGCAAACATGTGAAAAGCAAAAGCATGCATGTCTTTGATAAGTCTTTTTATCTCTAATATTTCACATTGTGAATAATATTTGTTATTTTATCAAAACTAAATAGCGACATTGATAAAGAAAGGAGCATGACTATGAATCAGCAGATTAATGAATTGGAACTGCAGAATCTGCGTCATATGATTGGAGCCCACGATACATGTATAAAAAAACTTGAGACTTACGTGCAACAGTGCCAGGATCCGCAGCTTAAACAGATGCTGCAGAAAGATGCAAATGACGCAAAGGCCAACAAGCAAAAACTCATGTCATTTTTACAGTAAGGAGATGATAGTATGATGACCGAAAAGGACATGGTCAATGACTACCTTAACTCACTGAAAAGCAGTTTAACCGGTTATGCCAATGTTATATCCGAATGCAGCAATCTTCAGTTAAGACAAACCTTCAAGCAAATGCGCGATCAGGACGAAGAACGCCAGTTACGACTTGCTCAATACGCCATTCAGAAGGGATACTACCAGCCCGCGCAACAGGCCCAGCCAAACCAGATACAGCAGGTATTTTCCCAGTTACAGAGCGGTGGACAACAGCAACAGCAGGGTATGCAGCAATAATATTATTCGCGTTGAGTACCGGAAAAGGCAGGGTTCTACTCCCTGCCTTACTGAACAATGGTTTAAACTGACAAACTCTTAGGTATTCTCAGCTAATCAAACAAACCGGCGGAATAATAACGCTCGGCAGTATCGGGAAGAATGACAACGATGTTTTTTCCCTTGTTCTCCGGCCTTTTAGCTGCCTGTGCTGCAGCAAAAACAGCAGCCCCGGCGGAAATTCCCACCAACAGGCCTTCACTGGCGGCCAGTTTTGCTGATGTCTCATAGGCTTCTTCATTCTTAACCTTGATTACTTCGTCAATAATATCGGTATTCAAAACCTTCGGTACAAAACCTGCTCCAATTCCCTGGATCTTGTGAGGACCTCTCATACCTCCGGACAATACTGCAGAATCAGCCGGTTCCACGGCTATAACCCTGACATTTTCTGATCTGCTCTTTAAAACTTCGCCAACACCCGTTAATGTTCCTCCGGTTCCTACACCCGCCACGAATATGTCAACATTACCCTCGGTATCGCGCCAGATCTCCTCAGCCGTTGTTTTCCGGTGAATCCTGGGATTTGCAGGATTTTCAAACTGCTGAGGTATAAATGAATTCGGTATTTCCGATGCCAGTTCACTGGCTTTTTTAATGGCTCCGGCCATACCTTCCTGTGCAGGGGTAAGAATCAGCTCTGCTCCCAATGCTTTCATAAGGTTTCTTCGCTCAATGCTGAAATTCTCCGGAAGCGTAATAATCAGGCGATACCCTTTTACAGCGGCAACCAGCGCCAGTGCAACACCGGTGTTCCCGCTTGTGGGCTCAATGATAACAGTATCCTTGTTTATCAGGCCTTTTTCCTCGGCATCCCGGATCATAGCCAGACCTGTGCGGTCCTTAACGCTGCCTCCCGGATTAAAATACTCAAGTTTTGCAATAACCCTTGCATCCAGTCCTTCCGCCCTGCAGTAGTTCGCCAGCTCAAGCATGGGTGTGTTTCCTATCAGCTCTGTTAAATTCCTTGCAATTCCAGCCATGCACTCACCTCTGAAATAATTGTATCACATAGATTCTATCAGACTGTGGTGCATATATGCAAACCTTTTATTTTTTTACACGGGTTACCTGCTTGATTTTTCCAGTGCCTGGGCAAGATCCTCCACAAGATCTTCCGGATCCTCGATACCAATTGAAAGCCTGATCATGTCAGGTGTCACACCTGCGGCTGACTGCTCCTCTTCAGACAGCTGTGCATGGGTTGTGCTTGCCGGATGAATGACGAGTGATTTTGCATCTGCCACATTGGCAAGCAATGAGAAGAGCTCAAGGCTTTCGATGAAACGGATTCCCGCCTCTTTCCCGCCTTTTATGCCGAAGGTAAAAATGGAACCGGCACCTTTCGGGAAGTACTTCTGCGCAAGAAGGTAGTACTTGTTCCCGGGCAGCGACGGATAGTTAACCCAGCTTACTTTCGGATGACTTTTCAGGAATTCCACTACCCTTTTCGTGTTCGAAAGATGCCTTTCAACCCTGAGAGAAAGGGTTTCAAGCCCCTGCAACAGCAGGAATGAGTTAAACGGACTTATGCAGGCGCCGGTATCTCTTAGAAGCTGAACACGGGCTTTCACAATATACGCAGCATTTCCAAACGTTTCTGTAAACCTGATTCCTTCATAGCTTGGGTCCGGTTCGGTGAGGTTCGGGAATTTACCGCTTCCTTCCCAGTCAAATTTTCCCGAGTCCACAATAACGCCGCCTATTGAAGTGCCATGGCCTCCTATGTACTTTGTGGCGGAGTGGACAACTATATCGGCTCCATATTCAAAAGGCCTGATTAAATACGGTGTTCCAAAGGTATTGTCAACAATAAGCGGGATCCTGTTTTCATGGGCAATCTCCGCCACCTTTTCAATATCAATCAGGTTTATCCCGGGATTTCCTATTGTTTCAATAAACAATGCTTTTGTGCGTGGAGTAATTGCCTTTCTGAAATTCTCAGGATCATCGGGATCGACAAAGACTGTTTTTATACCAAATCTCGGAAGAGTAGTTGAAAACAGGTTGTATGTTCCCCCGTATAATGTGCTTGCAGAAACTATCTCGTCACCGCTTCCGGCTATGTTCATAACCGCATACGTTATGGCCGCCGAGCCTGACGACACCGCCAGCGCACCTACTCCGCCTTCAAGGGCTGCCATTCGCTTTTCAAAAACATCGGTTGTCGGGTTCATAATCCTGGTATAAATGTTTCCGGGTTCTTTCAGCGCAAAAAGGTTAGCTGCGTGCCCGGTACTGTTGAAAACATAGGATGTCGTCTGATAGATGGGTACGCTCCTGGAACCGGTTGCAGGGTCCGGGACCTGTCCTGCATGGACCTGGAGTGTGTCAAACCTGTATTTTTTCTCACTCATACCTGTTCTCTCCTTTTCCAATTCCGCTCAGACACCTGAGATGGAATTATATATAATACATAACGGCATCAAGACCGTTCAGTCTTTTGTAATCATTTGCAAGATCCTCAAGTGTGATGGAGTCAACCATTTCGTTGAGGCATTCATCCATCCTGTCCCATACCACGTCTTTCAGGCATGCCTGGATAAGATTCCTGCATTCCGGGCTGTCAAACTCAATAACCGACAATTGGCCTTCAAGGGCCCGAAGTATGCTTCCGGCATGGATTTTTGACGGTTCATCGGCCAATGCATATCCACCCTGGGCACCCTTTACGCTTTTGACAAGGCCTGCTTTTTTCAGAACCGAAAAGACCTGTTCGAGATAAATAACCGATATCATCTGCCGTTCCGCTATACTGCCCAATGCTACATGTTCACCGCCTGAAAAGACTGCCAGATCAACCATCGCCCTAAGACCATACCGGCCTTTGGTCGAAATTTTCATAGTGCCTTCCTCCTGGTTCTATATGCAATAATCCGGGTTTTGCATTGCATCAATCTTTTGGAAATGATCCACAAGATCAGCAATAGTTATCGAACCGGCAAGCAAAGCCAGTCTTTCACTTATCTTTTCCCATAACAGTCGTGTGCAGCACATTTCGTAACGGATGCACGTCTCTTCGCATCCCACGGCAACACATTCAACCAGTGCAAGTGGTCCTTCCAGTGTCTCAAGAACCTCTTTGACTGTAATTTCGGCAGAATCCCGCGAAAGCATGTATCCGCCCTGCGCACCACGCATACTGGATATTATGCCGGCCCTGCGCAGTACAAGGAAAATCTGCAGTATGTATGCTTCGGACATGCCGCAATACTGAGCAATATTCTTTATGCTCACAGGTCCTGACGACGTATTAAGGGCAAGGTATACAAGAGCCTCAAGACCGTACTGCCCCCTCGTTGATATTTTCATTCGACTCTCCCCCGTTGCTGATATTTCCGGGACCGCGGCTAATAATCATTCAGCTCTTCAAGGTTATATGGTGTCTCCTGGTATACGTAATAGTTCAGCCAGTTTGAAAACAGCAGGTTGGCGTGTCCTCTCCACCTTGTTACCGGATGCTTTGTCGGATCATCACCGGGGAAATAATTCTTCGGGATCCTGATATCCAGTCCCTTGCTTATATCCCGATCATATTCCGACTTTAACGTAAGAGGATCATATTCAGAATGCCCGGTGACAAAAATCTGCCTGTCATCTCTCGATCTGACTATATAAACCCCTGCTTCGGCTGATTCTGAGAGAATCTCCAGTTCAGGAACCTTTTCAATATCTTCCCTGCGTACTTCAGAATGCCTCGAATGCGGAACGTAAAATACATCATCAAACCCCCTGAGAAGTTTCACATTTTTAACCGAAACAGTGTGCTCAAATACGCCGAACAGTTTCTCGGGCAGGGGGTATTTGGGTATGTTGTAGAAATGGTAAAGGCCGGCCTGGGCAGCCCAGCAGATATACAAAACAGAGTAAACATTTTTTCTACTCCAGTCCATGATTCTTTTCAGTTCTTCCCAGTAACCCACATCTTCAAAGGCCATATGCTCCACCGGTGCGCCGGTTATAATCATACCGTCAAATTTCTCGTGCTTTACATCGTCAAAAGTCTTGTAGAAAGTTCTCAAATGCTCTTCAGGTGTATGCCTGGACTTGTATGTCCGCGGATGGAGAAGAACAACATCAACCTGCAGCGGTGTATTTCCTATGAGCCTTAGCAGCTGGGTTTCGGTTACGATCTTTGTCGGCATGATGTTGAAAATGGCAATCCTTAAGGGACGGATGTCCTGATGGATGGCCCTTTCCTCGGTCATTACGAAAATATTTTCGCTGGTAAGAACCTCATATGCCGGCAGATTATCGGGTATATTTATGGGCATATCCTGCAACTCCTTAATCATAACTAATCATATATAAATAATTTGGTATAGATTATAACAAATTATTTATACATTGCAATAGTATTCTTAATATTTATTCTAAAAAACGAATGACCCCAACTGAAAAGGAGTGTCAACCCGGCTTCCGGGCTGAGGTAAAAGGGGAAATGAAATATGAGCATTATTCTTTATTTCCAAAACCGTATGAACTTTTACACCGAAGGCGGAAAACAGTTTATAAGGAAGGCTCCTTAAGAAAAACGGACAAAATTAAAATCCGCCGCATGCAGCGCGCAACGGATTTATAACATTCTGAACCGAACGGTTTTTTAACCCTACAAATCGGGTTTATACAATTTTCTTCTGTCCAGGGACCAGACCGGATCCGAGAAATTGCCCTTTTCTATGTTTTTCAGGTGGTTTTCATAATCGTAGACCCTGGCATCAATTATATCAATGAAATGCAGTAATTCGGCTTCAAGAAACATCGGTTTCTTCGGGCTTCCATACTCAGGCTCGTAATGGTGGCTTGCAATCATATGCTTGAGAAGCAGTATAATTTCCTCCGGGATGCCCAATTCCTCCCCGGCTTTTTCAACTTCGCATATCCCCATTATCAAATGGCCTAAGAGCTGGCCTTCTTTTGAATACTCCGAAATGCCAAGTTCATTAGACTCCAGTTCGCCGATTTTTGAAAGGTCATGAATCAGAACACCGGCATACAGCAGATCCAGGTTGATTTCTGCATAAACTTCCTTCAGCTTTTCCGACAACCGAAGCATTCTCAGAAGATGATACAGAAGCCCGCTCCGGATTGAATGGTGCAATGACTTCGCTGCGGGATAATAAAGAAGCTGTTCTTCCTTATCCTTAAGAAGTTTCTGCACCAGCCTCCGGATATCATGATTCGAAATCCTGCTTACATACCCATATATTTCATCCAGCATTTCCTCTGCGGGAATGGGCGCCGAAGGTACAAAATTCCCTATCTCTTTCTGGTCTTCAGGATCTGCAATGCGGATCTTATTGATGTTAAGCTGAAGCAAATCCTTGAAACAATCCACTTTTGCATTAACGTAATACAGCACGTTCAGCTGAAGACCGTTATAAACCTCTTCGCCGGCATCCCACAGCTTTGCCTGAACCTCGCCGGAATTATCAGAGAACAGTATGTCTATATACGGTTTTTTACTGGATGTTTCCTTAAGTTCCTTCTTACGGAGTATGTAGATCCCGTTTATTGTCTCGCCCTGTTTTAAATCACTGATTGGAACCCCAACAAAACGCATTTTCTACTCCTTCTTATACATCCCAGATTTCCACTATCCGGTATTTCAGTTCGCTGCTCAAGTCCACATCCTTCTGTTTTGAAAGCATATTCCCTGCTGCATCCGCCACCACCCTAACAACAGGCCTGACCGGGTATTTCTTGTTGTATTCTTTTACTATGCCTCTTTCACCGGTGTTCAGTATAACTCCCATGCCAACAGGGTAATAGGCAATAAACCTTATAAAAACATCCACAACTTCCTGATCAAAATGATGTGAACCAAGAGCTGTTATATAATCTATTACCTCATGCGACATCAGTTTCTTCCGGTACACCCTGTCAGTTGTCAAAGCGTCATAAACGTCGGAAACCGCGACAATACGGGCTGCTTTATTAATATCGTCTCCCTTCAGCTTATGCGGGTATCCGCTTCCGTCCATACGCTCATGGTGCTCTAACGATATATAGGATGCAAGCGTTGTTATTCCCTTGTTTTTTTTCAGCAGTTCATAACCGTAAACAGTATGCTTCTTTATCTCTTCAAATTCCTTATTGTTCAGCTGTACGGGCTTTTTCAGAATTTCCCCGGGAATCATAACCTTCCCGATATCATGAAGTATGGAACCCACGCCCAGCTCCTTCAGCTGGTCAATGCTGTAACCAAAGCCAATCCCGATAATCAGTGATAGAATACATACATTTACGCTGTGGGAAAAAGTATAGTCATCAACCGAACGAATATCTGAAAGATTGGCAACAATGTCCTTGTCCGACAAAAGGCTGGTAATAATGCTGTCAACTATTTCCATGACCTGTTGCCCGTCAATGCTGGTTTTTATTGACGGATTGGTCATCATTAACTTAATCTTTCGTTTCGCTTCGGTGACGATCTCTTCTCGAACAACCTCGGGAATATGTATACCTTTTGAAATCTCGTCCTCTATGTATATCTCTGTTATCCCGTTGGCTATTAGTTTTTTCTTGTATTCTTCTGTAAGTACTGTCCCTGATGCGAGTAATACTCTGCCCTCCAAAGTCATTACTGTCTTTGCAAGTATTACCCCGGACTGAATATTATCCAGGCTGACCCTGCGCACCTAAAGCTGCCCTCCCAACACATATCAAGTAGAATAGCCCCTAATTTCTAATATCGGCCTTTATCATACCCCTATTTACATGAATCAGCAGCATAAGTAAAGTTTTTTCATAAAATTTTTAAATATTTCATTAAAAACTTCAATTCAGGACTGCCTCAATCGTAACATAATTGAGACAGCCCGTTTTTCAGCTCAGGAAATCCAGCTGTTCCTTTCGGTGTTCCTGTTTTTCCAGCGTTTTTTCCAAGGTCTCCTTATCCATTCTGTCCGCATTGTGGTTTAAATAACCGTCGGTATATTCAAGGTTCCTTTTTAAGTTCTCTACCTGGTCCTCCTGCGGATGCTCCCCATATGCGATGATGTTCTTCAGGTTTTCCATCTGCTGCAGTCTTTCGTTTTGGATTTCCTCACTGTGCCTGATGCTTTCCGGGTCGGCTATGTCTGAATGCTGTTCAAGATGCCTTTCAGTCCGAACATAACGGTTGTTGATATTCAACAGTTCTTCTATTCTTCTCTCATTGGCCATCTTAAGTTCTTCCTTGCTGTCTGTGGCTTTATCCTTCGAATTTTCGCTCAAGTTTATCCCTCCTTTCAGGATTTATTATTCCCATGGAGGAAATAAACTAATGTAAAGCACTTTGGGTATTTTATGTCAAATCAGCCTCATGCTTACATAAAAGCCTGCGTAAGTCTATTCAAGCAGGGGCCTGATTTTTGACAGAACATCCTTTCTAAGGTTACCGAGCGCTGTTTCAGAACTGCTGTCAGATTCTCCTGAAACGCCATAATAAATCTTAATTTTGGGCTCGGTTCCCGATGGTCTTATACAGAACCAGAACCCTTCTGCAGTTTCATAATAAAGCACATCTGACTTCGGAAGGGACAGCGTTTCTTCAGTACCGGTTTTCATATCGGTTCTTATACCGCGCTTGTAATCCCGGACAGCTTTGATAACGGTATTTCCGAATTTTTCAGGGATCTCTTTACGCAAAACCGTCATTGCATTCTGTATTTTTTCAACTCCTTCTTTTCCCTTCAGGATGAAGGAGTCCAGGGATTCCTTCGCATATCCGTATTTTTCGTAGATATTGACTAATGCATCATACAGCGTCAAACCCTTCGATTTATACCATGCAAACATCTCGGCAATAAGCATTGACGCAACTACGGCATCCTTATCACGTACATAGGTGCCTGAAAGATAACCATAGCTTTCTTCAAAACCGAAGACAAAATTCTCGTCTCCCTGTTCATCTCTTAAAAGAATCTGTTCACCTATGAATTTGAATCCGGTTAAAACTTCAATCAGCTTAACATTATAGGCATTGGCAATACTCCTTGCCAGTTCTGTGGTTACAATGGTCTTTACCACGAACGGGTTTTCAGGCATTTTGCCCTGTTCGGCCAGATTGGACAGGATATACTCCATGAGCAGGCATCCGGTCTGGTTACCAGTGAGGGTAATATACTCGCCCTTTTTATCTCTCACTACAATACCAACCCTGTCACAATCGGGATCGGTGCCGATGATCAGTTCCACATCCTTTTCCTTCGCCATCCTGATTGCCAGTTCAAAAACAGCCTTTTCCTCGGGGTTCGGATATGAAACGGTGCTGAATTCGGGATCAGGGTTCTCCTGTTCGGGTACAACATACACATTATTAAAGCCTGTTTCTTTCAGGATACGCCTTACAGGCTTATTTCCCGAACCATGTATCGGGGTGTATATAATTTTGCAACTGTCGAGGAAATCCTGGGGCAGCCTGGTAACCGACGATGACTTCAAAGCCTTTATATACTCATCGTCAATGCTTTCCCCGATTATTTCTATTATACCTTCCTTCTGTGCCTCATCAAAATCCATTGTTTTAACCGAAGTAATGTCGTCAATTGCATTGATTTCCTTTAAAACGGCATTGGCCTGTTCAAGGGGCAACTGTCCGCCGTCCCTGCCATAAACCTTGTACCCGTTGTATTCCTTCGGGTTATGACTTGCAGTAATTACAACCCCGGCATCGCATTTCAGGTATCTTACCGCAAATGACAGTTCAGGAGTCGGTCTTAACTCGTCGAACAGGTAAGTCTTTATCCCGTTCCGGGCAAATACACATGCGCTTTCTTCCGCAAACTCACGGGATTTAAACCTTGAATCATATGCAATGGCAATGGACGGTGTTTTGCTTTCCTTAAGGAGGAAATTAGCCAATCCCTGCGAGGCTTTTCTTACTACATAGCGGTTCATTCTGTTCGTGCCCGCTCCTATGATACCTCTCAAACCGCCGGTACCAAATTCCAGGTCACGATAGAACCTGTCTTCTATCTCTTTATCATTGCCGGAGATTTTTGACAGCTCAGCTTTTGTTTCTTCATCAAAGTAAGGATGATTCAACCAGTTGTTATACCTTTCAATATGGTTCAACTAAATCACTCCCTGCCATCATGATGCAATTATGCCCAATATAATTTATTCTTATTTAGAGAATTAGTTATAGATTTCTGAAATTCTTGCTATATCACGGGCATACCCGGTCTTTTCGTCAATATCAATTATTACTGCATTCAGGCATGTTCTTCCTTTTTCAGGCTCAAAATTTACAGGCAGCCCGGTCATAAATTTTTGAATAATCTGCGTTTTCCTGACGCCTATTACTCCGTCAGCCGGGCCTGTCATTCCCACATCGGTAATATAGGCTGTTTTATTCTCCAAAATTCTTTCGTCCGATGTCTGAACGTGGGTATGTGTTCCAATTACCGCACTTACGCGACCGTCAAGGTAATGAGCCAGGGCAATCTTCTCGCTCGTCGCCTCGGCATGAAAATCCACTATAATTATCTTGCAATGCTGTCTTAATATTGATATGTCACGATCTGCGGTTAGGAACGGGCATTCAGCAAAGGAGTCGATATATACCCGTCCGATTAAATTGACAATCCCGATTTTGACCCCGTTTTTTTCTATTATTATCCTGCCTTTACCGGGAACGCCCTTAGAATAATTTGAAGGTCTTACTATCTTGTTGCATGAATCTATGAAATTGAATATTTCTTTTCTTGCCCATGTATGATTACCCAGGGTTATGGTGTCAACACCGCAGTTGAATATCTCCTGGGCCACATTATAGTTAATGCCTTTTCCGCCGGCAGCATTTTCAGCGTTAGCAATGCATACATCCCATTTATATATACTTCTGAGTTTTTCAAGGCGGTTTGCCAGTACAAGTCTTCCTGCCTTTGCGAAAACATCGCCGATAAATAAAAATTTCAATAAATCTCTTCCTCTCAAAATGCAAGAAGCGTAAAATACGCTTCTTGCACCTGAAAATTAAAATATACGTTTCAAAGAGTTACTTAGCATACTCTACGGTACGTGTTTCTCTTATTACGTTTACCTTTATTTGTCCGGGGTAATCCAGTTCGCTTTCGATACGTTTTACGATATCCCTGGCAACCAACACCATTCCCTCATCGGAAATATCCTCCGGTTTAACCATGATACGAACTTCACGCCCGGCCTGGATGGCAAACGATTTTTCAACCCCGTCAAAGGAGTTTGCAATATCTTCAAGTTTTTGCAGTCTCTTGATATAGGATTCAAGTGTCTCCCTTCTTGCCCCGGGACGGGATGCAGAAATGGAGTCGGCCGCCTGGATCAGTACGGCAATAACCGATTTAGGTTCGTCATCACCATGATGAGACAAAATTGCGTCAATTACAACTTCGCTTTCATGGTATTTTCTGCACAGTTCAGCACCAATCGATACGTGTGAACCCTCCATTTCGTGGTCAACGGCCTTTCCAATGTCATGCAGCAGCCCGGCGCGTTTCGCAAGGGCAACATCTTCTCCCAGCTCAGCAGCCATAATTCCTGCCAGGTGAGCAACCTCAATCGAGTGATTCAGTACGTTCTGCCCGTAGCTTGTTCTGAAATTAAGTTTGCCAAGCAACCTGACAAGTTCCGGGTGCAGACCGTAAACTCCGGTCTCGAACGTAGCGCGGTCTCCCTGTTCGCGTATTGTGGTTTCCACTTCTTTTCTGGCTTTCTCCACCATTTCTTCAATCCGAGCAGGGTGAATTCTTCCGTCCAGGATAAGTTTTTCAAGGGCAATCCTGGCGATTTCTCTTCTTATGGGATCAAAGCCTGATAAAATAACCGCTTCGGGCGTATCATCAATAATCAGGTCTATCCCAGTAAGGGTTTCAAGGGTGCGAATATTTCTGCCCTCACGGCCTATTATTCTACCCTTCATTTCATCATTCGGGAGAGATACAACAGAAACCGTGATTTCTGATGTATGATCTACAGCACACTTCTGAATAGCGGTTGATAAAACTTCCTTCGCCTTCCGGCTGGCTTCTTCCTTAGCCCTTTCATAAATATCCTTCACCAGAAGAGCCGCCTCATGTTTTACTTCGCTTTCAATGTTGTTCAGCAGGTATTCCTTTGCTTCCTCCACAGACAGACCTGAAATACTTTCAAGTTTTTCAATCTGCTGTTGGTACAGGCTTTCAATCTCCTGCTGGCGAGTTTCAATTTCTCTAATCTGCCTGTTTAATCCTTCTTCTTTCTTCTCCAGGGCATCCATCTTTTTTTCAAGGGTTTCATCCTTCTGCTGGAGCCTGCGCTCGGTGCGCTGGATTTCCATCCTTCTTTCCTTGACTTCCTTCTCTAATTCCAGCCTGCTTCTATGGATTTCCTCCCTGGCCTCGTAAAGTGCCTCCCTCTTTTTTCTCTCAGCAATCTTTTCAGCTTCACTTACAATGCGCTGGCCTTCCTGCTCAGCACTTCCTATCTCTGCCTCTGCAATGCGTTTTCTATGCTCAATTCCTTTGCGGAACGTAATAAGTGAACTGATCACTGCAATTATCAGGCCTACTCCCAGACCTAACAGTAAAGAAACATAATCTATCTCCCTCACCTCCTTGTCCAATGTATCCTGCAACTTCTTATCTCAGGTAACAACGGAATTTATTATAAATTTCGCTGTTATAAGATACATGCAAGTATACTTTTTTCTTCCTCTTGAATTTTTGTTTCAAAGCAAACAAATGCAAAATTAAAAGCAGTATGAACAAAAAAGCCCATACTATAAGTATTTTAAACTTAATTAAAATACGTGTCAAGAAACAGCCATCCAAATTCGGAATGCCGGAATTTTAATTATTTTGAGAGCTCTGCAGAAATGACAGTGTTTTTCAGCAGCATTGTTATGGTCATGGGACCAACCCCTCCCGGTACGGGAGTTATATAAGAAGCCTTTTCAAGCACACTCTCAAAATCAACATCACCGCATAATTTACCGTTTTCAAGACGGTTCACTCCTACGTCAATAACAACCGCACCGTCTTTTACATAATCGGCATTGATTAAATTCGGCTTTCCTACAGCGACTATCAGTACATCGGCACGTCTGCAGACTTCCTTCAGGTCCCTGGTTTTGGAATGGCATACCGTAACCGTGGCATTACTGTGCAGCAAAAGCATTGCTGCCGGCTTTCCCACTATGTCGCTGCGTCCTACCACCACGCATTCTTTTCCTTCAAGGCTAATCCCCGTCCGGTTTAAAATCTCCATAATCCCTGCAGGAGTGCACGGTAACAGCCGGGCTCTGCCAAGCATCGTATTTCCTGCATTAAACGGATGGAAAGCATCAACATCCTTGTCAGGTGAGATTTTCATAATTACATTATCTTTATTGATATGATCCGGAAGAGGTAACTGCACAAGAATGCCATGTACCGACTTGTCCTCATTCAATGTCTCCACAAGCGAAATCAGCTCTTCCTCGGTTGTCTCTTCAGGAAGAACATATTCAAAGGACCTTATTCCCGTTTCCTCACACGCTTTTTTCTTGTTTCTTACATAAACATGCGAAGCAGGGTTATTCCCTACAAGAATAACCGCAAGCCCCGGTTGTATACCTTCTTTTTTCAGGCTTTCAATTTTCGCCTTTAATTCTGCCCTTATTTCACTGGATATCTCGCGCCCGTTCAATATAACCGCACTCATTTTTATTCTCCTTTTGTACTAATCTGAAATTGATTTTATGGTCTTTTGTGGAAATTGTCAAGTAATACTGTTTGCCGTGCATAACCGTAAAGCGGCTTTCTGTTAACTTCCAAATATGAATTTCTCCAGTTCTTCCCTGTTGCCGGCGTAATACCTCCTGAGGCAGAGCAGATTCATATACAGGGGTACAGAAACGTTCCCTGTGTTCATAATGTCGTCAATGATATTTTCAAGGTCGTCAATTGATGTTAACAGGTACTCTTTCCCGCCGTAGACCTCGTTTTTGTTTGCATACAGCGACAGCAAATCGCAATGCATCCTGGTCAATCCTACAAATTCCGGTTTCCCTCCCTTGATGATCCACCTGAAAAAACCCAATATTATTGTTTCGCCGACATCGGTATGTGATTTGCACAGGTTGGTACTGCCGCTTTCTTCCCACAATTCCCTTTTCATTGCATTTATGATGGTTTCGTTGAAACTGTCCGCAACCCGGTCATTCCAGTCACAGGAACCACTTCCCGTCGGAACCAGAAGACCGTTGCTTGACTGGGCTGCCCTGTTCTGTGTCCATATCACCAGGTAATGATCAGACGTAAATGCCAGCGTAGATATGCCTATTTCATTATTCATGACAGAGCTTGTTATATCTTTTAGAACCGGTTCGCCATGCTTTCCAGTATTAACCGGAAAATACTCCTCTGCATTGGCTATTACTGAATTATCCTGGTTTGATTTCAGTTGTCTGCCGCAAATAACATTGGTCAGGAACGTGTCATAATACGTTCCCTTATGGCAATGGACAGTGTTGTTACCGGACGGTATTATATCCTTTGACAGGCAGAATTTTTTCTCGTTAAAAAAACCCTTGCCGTAAAACCTGGAATTTCTGTACTGCCATTTCAGGAACGGCAGGAGGTTGTCCTTCTCTGCCTTTATAAAGTTTTTAATCAGCTTTTCCTTGTTTTTGGCTTCCTTAAAGACCAGATTATTATTCCTGATATATTCATCAATCCTGGGAGAATTCAGAACATAATTGCTCACATTATGGTTGATTCTGCATTCTATGGATTCATAACCCCACTTTTTATCATAGTCGCTGATATTTACATCCCTGCATTCGATTCTTTCAGGGAATATCTCACCATATCTTAAATCCATGTAATCCTTGATTTCTTCTATAATATTATAAACTTCGTACAGGAACTTTACAAAAGAACCAAGAAAAACAATAATCAAAAACCAGTTCCGGGATATGTTTTTCAATATCATGCCCCAGTCGCTGAACAAGGCGCCCATAGACGAGATAAAGATAACCAGGTCTATTGCCGTTGTTATTGTTTCCTTCAGATTGACGCGAAACAGGTATATATTGTAATCAATATAATTCCTTATAAACGATCTTGAAATACCCCTCACCCCCGTAGTCTGAAACAATGCTTGCAAAGTATTCTGTTTATTTTCAGCAGTTTCTTGTTCCTTTTGAATGTTCTTCCAAAGTACAGGCAGTCACATCTTCGGGGCGGTTTTGAAGTCCCGCATCTTCGGCGTTCAGGCTCACCGTTCCGTCCTCAAGGACAAAACAGGGAATGCCTATCTGCCCCTTTTCCCTGGCAGGCAAAAACACGTCGGAGTTGTCTCTCAGCCTTATAAACTCTTTCAGAAGGCCGACATGGGATCCTATATCGATATATTCAAAGTTAGGCCTTCCTTTTATTTGTTCCTTCACATAAGCACAATCCGGACATGTATCCATTCCATAAATCTTTACCATGATACTGCCTCTCATACAGCTTTGGTCTTTTTGATTATTAATTATATCACAACCGGTATCAGTGCCTGCAAGAAGGCATTACCTAAACTTATTTTTCCCGGGCCGGCATAACCGGATAAAACTCGCGCCATGCAAAAAATTAAAACCATTCGCAGCCGGCAGACAATGATCCGGATTATATCCTTAAAATCATCGTTTACGCGTCTGTAAGTATCCTTGCACAGCTTCCGGTATCCTCAGCAGACAAATTCCTGATATTAAGCATACATCCTGCCTCCCGAAAGCAACTGTCTGCTGTTATCTCAAAAACGGTTCACTTCAGTATTTCCATTATAGCAAGTGCTATCCTGTCCAATGGAAGCTGCTTAACGACCGCACCGACATTATACGCCGCTTTTGGCATACCGTATATCACCGATGTTTTTTCATCCTGGCCGACAGTAAAGGCCCCTTTTCTTTTCATTGCAAGAAGCCCCTTGGCCCCGTCATAGCCCATTCCTGTAAGGATAACCCCAATGGCGTCCTTCCCGGCTTCCCTCGCAACCGATTCAAACAGGACATCCACTGACGGGCAGTGCCCGTTTACCTTTTCACCGGCAAAACATTCCACCTTATACCTGTCAGAAACCTTCCTGATTCGCATATGCCTGTCTCCCGGGGCTATAAGCACCCTGCCCTGTTCAACATAGTCCCCTGTCTCCGCTTCCTTAACACTCAGATTGGTAGTGGCATCCAGTCTTTCGGCAAAGATCCTTGAAAAAACGGGCGGAATATGCTGAACAACCACCACTCCGGGTATTTCAGAAGGCATATCCTTCAGTATTTTTGCTATCGCCTCGGTTCCTCCCGTGGAAGCTCCTATTGCTATTATTCTGCCTGAATCAAAATTTCCGTATGATATATTGGTATGTGTACTGCTTTTTGCCGCATGCAGCGTTACTTTTGCAGTTGACGCAAACTTGATCTTTTCAATCAAATCATTGATAAAATGTTCCACGCTGTTTATTTCATTCATATCCGGCTTCACAACAAAATCAACAGCGCCGGCATTCATTGCTTCAAAAACGGTATGGCTTATGGAGCTTACAACAATAACAGGTATCGGATACTGCGGAATAAGCCTGCGGATGAATTCTATGCCGTTCATCTTCGGCATTTCCACATCACATGTTATAACATCAGGCTTGTACTGCAGAATTTTATCCCATGCATCATATGGGTCCTTTGCAGTAGCCACAACCTTTATCTTAGGTTCAGATGAGATTCCCAACAGTAATAATTCCCTGAACAAAATACTGTCGTCAACCACCAGGACCTTAATTGCATTGTCACTTTCCACCGGATTTCCTCCTGATCCCCGACCTTAAAAAATTCATACCTTTCTGTAAATTCCAGGCATTATGTACCGGAAATTTGTCAGGTCACGGGGTATGGACTCGGTATGCCCGATAAACAGATACCCTCCGTATTCCATAAAGTCATAGAATTTTTTAATAAGGTCAATCTTTGTCTCATGCTTGAAATATATCATAACATTACGACAAAAAATAGTATGAAATTTCTGACGGAAGGGAAACACCTTTTCCATAAGGTTGAACTTCCTGAAAATAATCTCCTTTTTCAACTCAGGATTTATAATGTATTTTCCGTTATCAAGTTTCTGAAAATAGTTAAGTCTCCACCTCGCCGGCAGCGAGTCTACCTCATCTTTGCCGTACATCCCGTTCATTGCTTCATTAAGTACCTTTTCCGAGATGTAGGTATGGTAAAGATTGATCTGCCAACCTGCAGATTCATGCCGTCGATAATGGCCAATGTGAGCGGGATTTTAAGTGTTATCTGAGTTCCACTGCCGTTTTCGCTGTCGATCGATATACTTCCTCCGATGGATTCAATATTCTTTACCACAACATCCATTCCTACACCGCGGCCGGAGAATTCGGTTACACTATCAGAGGTTGAAAAGCCGGGCATCAGTATCAGTTTGTAAACTTCGGAATCAGACATGTCTTCTTCATTTTTGGTGACGAGATTTTTTGCCCTGGCTTTTTCCAGTATTTTATCCCTGCTTAAACCCCTTCCGTCATCCCTGACGTTAATATGTACATCGCTTCCGGCATTTTTGGCCTCAAGGGTTATTTTCCCTTCCTTCGGTTTCCCTGTCAAAAGCCGTTCTTCTGCGGTTTCTATACCATGATCCACAGCATTTCTGACCAGGTGCATCAACGGATCGGAAATATGCTCTATAACATTCTTGTCTACCTCTGTTTCTTCACCTATAATTTCCAGTTGAGCCTCCTTGTTCAGCTTTTTGCACATATCCCTGACGATACGCTTCATTCTCTGGAATGTGGCGGACAACGGCACCATTCTTACCGACATTACCATGTCCTGTATCTCGCTGGTTATTTTACTGAGCTGGTTTGCAGCCTTATTGAAGTTGTCAAGCTCCAGTCCCTCCAAATCAGGATTCTGCAGAACCATTGCCTCCGCTATAACCATTTCCCCTACCAGTTCCATCAGCCTGTCCAGTTTCGCAACACTGACACTTATAATGCTTTGCTTCTGAATAGCACTATGACGCTCGGCACCATACCTGCCTTTATTCTCCGCAGACCCCTCCCCTGGTGCGGCAGAGACCGTTTTATCATGCCGAACGGCAGCACCCGCCTTTTCCGGCTCTATGCCATTCTCTGCGTCCTGCACGGATATATCCGGAGAATCAGCAGTCACTTCGGCTGGAAATCCCATCGAATATGTTTCTTCATCAATTTCGGCCAATTCCAGTTTCTTCAGGAAAATAGTCTCCAACAGACGGTCTTCAATTTCATCCTGCGTTTTATCTGTTTTTATATATATATGAAAGCCATCGCGGCGGATTATTTCAACACTCCCGGGATCCACTTCGATGTTCCGGGGATGATATATCATTTCAATTGCTGCCTTCTTCAGGTTATGGATTACCGCAAAGGCCCTTACATTCTCCATTTCGCAGCCTTCCTGAAAGTGTATTACAGCACTGAATATCCTGACCTTTGCCTTGTCCTGTTGCTCACTTTCTTCGCCGGTATTGCTCATTAATGATGAAAGAAAGTCTTTCACCCTGTTCACCAGTCCGGCTGCATTGCCGTCAGCCTTATCATTGTTCCTGATTTTTTCCAGCTCTATTTTGATAAAGTCAATGCAGTCAAGAATCAAGTCATTCAAGTCGGAAAAAGAGTATTTCGTTTTGCTTCCCTGGCGCAAATATGAAAAAAGATCCTCAATTGCATGGGTCAGTGCGGATATTTCGCCGTATCTCATCATTGTCGAGGATCCCTTGATGGTATGCATGATTCTGAATATTTCGTTTATGGTTTCTTCCGAATAATTCAATTCGGCTTCGCTCATTAAAATAACCTGCTCAAGCTGTTCCAGCAGCTGAGAGGTTTCAAAGATAAACATTTCCAGCAGCGCATCATTAATACTATCTGACATATTTTTAGTCTGTCCGGGCAATATGCAAAAAGTATTAAGAGCCTTCCCCGCATGACATTCATGTCAGCATCCTGTTACCCTGGAAAAAACTCTTATACTTATGATATCCCTTTCAGTTACCTCCCTTCACATGATGACATGATTTATATATAAATAGCACTAATTGAAGGCAACGTTATGCCGGTTCTGAAGCATCTTCGTATACGGAATAAACATAATTCTGCTGCCAATACTTTTCAACATATAAACCACGGTGCGGTATTTCGCCTGGTAAACGGCCGCTATACCCGGGGATATACTATTTTCCCCTTCATTATTTTTTATCGGCAATAATCAGGAATCTGTGACATGTAAAATCAATATAGCCAGTATTATTAATAATTTTGTCTATATCCTTCAGCTTTTCATAGTATTTTTCAACCGTAAAATCCGGCACCTGCCATGGTGTTGACTTTAAGTAATAAACAATCGCGCCGATTTCATAAAACCTTGTTTTTATTATGTCTTCCTTCTGCCCGGTTATTTTCAGGCCCGCTTCCACTAATTCCTTACGGCTGCTTCCAGGTTCCAGTCATTAAACCGGCTATCAGCGGCACCTAAGAACTCATTGATTTCTTTATTGTTTAAGCCGCCGACCTGCTGTGTTATAAAGGTTCCATGCTTTTTCAGGATTCGGCTGACTTCCTTCACAGAATAGGATTCATGCCTGTTAATTATCAAATCAAAGGTCTCATCACAGAATGGAATGGAATCATCATCCTCAACTTTGCATACTTTTATCCCGAGAGGCTACAGCCTGTTCCGTGCAACGGGAATATTGGGCTCATACCCTTCGGTTGCGCATGTGTTTGCAGGCAACGGACTTAATGAAGACAAAAATTCTCCGCCGCCCGTTCCCATATCCAGCATTGAAGACGAGCCGGGCAGCCTAATTTGCACTTTATTTCTGTAATTCCAGCTTGATGGAAACTCCCTCATCCTTCCGGTCGATTCTATGTAAGAAAAATCCCATCCTTCAAACTTCTGATTTGCCTCGTTTATTAAGTATCCAAACAGTTCATCGTCCGTTAATGCTTTTTTCATCAGAAAATCCTCTCTTCTTATCTATGTTATAACTGC